>PVML01018959.1_pt1 | contig 33535 bp, 25 predicted proteins | sample 1853371 | NCBI WGS metagenome assembly PVML01 (sample SAMN08533508, study PRJNA380276) | Human gut metagenome, whole genome shotgun sequencing project. | isolation source: participant 1, chromium library | host: Homo sapiens | collected 2017 | reverse complement strand
ATAAAATCATCTTGAATCGTAAAGGTAGTCATGATCGGTTCCTCTTCTTTCTCTTTCCTTCATTGTAAAAAAGAAATCGTAAAAAATAAAGAAATTCTTCATTTTAGGCAGGCTTTTTCAAATTTTCCGCAATATTATAAGTGGGAGGTGAAATTATGCGCTGTCCGCGGTGCGGAAATGAGGATCCATCCTGGTTCTATCTTGGCAGCAAGGGCTGGTACTGCCGCCGCTGCGTCGGCTTTTCCCGGAGGCTGGTGTGCGAGGCGGAGGAACCGGCCGTGCCTGAACTTGATGAACCGCTGGATCCGCAGCTACGGCTGGATTATCCCCTGACTCCGAATCAGAAGCAGATCTCCGATCAGCTGTGCGAATTGTCCGAAACCCACGACGTTCTGGTCGATGCGGTGTGCGGCGCGGGAAAAACGGAAATTGTAATGGATTGTCTGCGGCGGCGGCTGCAGCGGGGACAGCGGGCGGCGGTTGCGGTCGCCCGGCGGCAGGTGGTGCTGGAGTTGGCGCGGCGGCTGGCGGACGCGTTTCCAAACCTGTCGGTGATCCCGGTTTGTCAGGGTTATACCAAGAAGACCGAAGCGGATCTGATCGTCTGTACGACCCACCAGCTCTACCGCTATCCCCACCGGTTCGATCTGTTGATCCTGGATGAACCGGACGCTTTTCCCTACAAGGGCGATCCGGTTCTGCATGGAATCGCGCGCACCAGCTGCCGCGGCCAGATCGTCTACACGACGGCGACGCCGGATGCGGAGCTGCAGGAACGAGTGAAGGCGGGGACGCTGAGGCAGCTCAAGCTCAACCGCCGTCCGCATGGACATGATCTGACGGTGCCCCGGGTTCAGATCGGTCCTCAGTTTCTGTTGATCCTGCAGCTTTATCGCTGGCTGAAAAACAAACATAAGGTAAACAAGCAGGCGCTGATCTTCGTGCCGACGATTCGCGGCTGTCATCGCTTAAAAGTTCTGTTTTCCATGGAATTTTCCTGCGGCGAGCTGACCAGTCAGTCGCCGGATCAGGATGAAACGCTGCGGAAGCTCCGGGCAAAAGAACTGCAGTTCTGTTTTGCGACGACGGTGCTGGAACGGGGTGTGACGATCGCGGGCGTCGACGTGTGCGTGATGGATGCCGATCATGGCGTGTTCGATGAAGCTTCGCTGACCCAGATGATCGGCCGGGTCGGGCGCAGCTTCGCCTGTCCGGATGGCGACGGATTGTTTCTGTGCCGCAGGCGCAGCGAACAGGTCGAACGCTGCGTGAAACGTCTGGAGGAAGCCAATGCTGACGGCTGAGCGCTGCCTGTGGTGCGGCGGTCCGTTGTTAAACGGATGCACGATCCCCGAAATGATGTTCGCCGACGATTCGCTGTGCGGCGTCTGCCGCAGTCAGCTGACGCCTGTTTCTCATCCAGTGAAGCTCGGCGGTCTGACCGTGCGGGGGCTGGTTGTCTATGATGAGGCTTTTATGAAAATGCTTGTGCAGTACAAGGAATGCATGGACGAAGCGCTGCAGGATGTTTTCCTTCAGCCCTGGCGTGATAGGCTGCGCCGGCGGTACCGTCATTTCACGCTGGTGCCGATGCCCTCCTCCCGCGCTAAACGGGAAAAACGCGGCTTCGATACGATTCCCCAGCTGTTTTCCGGACTGCGGCTGCCGATCGTGGAGCTGTTGGAAAAGACGGAGGATTACGTGCAGCAGGGCAGCGCCTCCCAGCGGCAGCAGGCTGCCTCCCACATCCGCCTCATTCCCGGCATCCCAATCCCGGATGGAAAACTGTTGTTGATCGACGACGTGCTCACGACCGGCAGTACGCTCAACGCCGCTCACGCATTGCTTCCTGCCGCCGACCAGGCGCTGGTGCTGGCCGTCAACCAACGCTTCCTGCCGCCTTCTTTCGCTCCGTTCCGTAAGCTCCGTTGTCAAAAAAGCGCGGAATAAGACGAAGGAAAAGATTTGAGTTTGCGGCCGATCCTCTCTATACTCAAAGTAGACGGGAGCGGCGGAATTCCAGCGGCGGAAACCAGCGAAAACCAGGATCAGGCCGAGCGGAATTCCCAGGGTTCAGCGAACGAAGGGGTGAAGCAGAAAAGCATCAAAACGACGGGCAGCGATCCCGGTTCCCGTCGAAGCGACATGGCGGAGAAGACCGCCGCGGATAAACAAAGAAGAAAGGGTTAGGTTTAAGGCAGATGCAAGGTAAAGTAAAGATGTTTAATAAGGAAAAAGGTTACGGTTTCATCAAGCTCAGTGACGGCCGCGATGTTTTTTTCCACTATTCCCAACTGGTGATGGACGGCTTCAAGACGATCGAGGAAAACGCCGAGGTGGAATTCGATCTGATCGAGGGCGACCGCGGGTACCAGGCCCACAACGTCAAAAAACTGTAAAACAGCGATCAAAGGCCGGGTTTGACGGCCTTTTTCTTTGTGTTTTTCGCTCAATTACGATACAATAGGAGCGATGGAGGGACCACAATGGCAACTTTTTTAGACAAACTATTTAATTACGATAAAAAACGATTGAAAGAAATCGAGAAACGCGCTCATGAAGTCGATGCGCTGGCTTCCCAGATGGCAGGCTTGAGCGACGAGGAACTGAAGGCCAAGACCCCGGAATTTCAGGCTCGCCTGAAGAACGGTGAAACGCTGGATGACTTATTGCCGGAAGCGTTCGCGGTCGTGCGCGAAGCGGCGAAGCGGGTGATTGGCGAATATCCGTATCTTGTTCAGCTGATGGGCGGCATCGTTCTGCACGGCGGCGATATCGCGGAGATGAAAACCGGCGAAGGAAAAACGTTAACCTCCGTATTGCCGGTCTATCTGAACGCGCTGGACGGCCGCGGCGTGCACGTCGTCACCGTCAACGAATACCTGGCCGGTCGTGACGCCGACTGGATGGGGCAGATTCACCGCTTCCTGGGCCTGACGGTCGGCCTGAACCTGCGTCAGCTCACCCCGGCGCAGAAGCGTGCGGCGTATAACTGCGATATCACCTACACGACCAACGCGGAAGTCGGATTCGACTATCTGCGCGATAACATGGTCACCCGCGTCGAGGACCGCGTCCTGCGCCCGCTGAATTTCGCGCTGGTCGATGAAGTCGACTCGATCCTGGTCGACGAATCGCGGACGCCGTTGATCATCTCCGGCGGCCAGAAGCAGACGGCTAACCTGTATCTGCAGGCGGACCGCTTCGTCAAATCGCTGAAGGCGGACGAAGACTATGAGATCGACGTCAAAAGCAAGACGGTTCAGCTGACGGATTCCGGCGTGACCAAGGCGGAGAAAGCTTTCCGCGTCAAGAACCTGTACGAGCTGGATCACACCCAGCTGGTGCATCATATTTCGCAGGCGTTAAAAGCCAACTACATCATGATGAAGGACGTCGAGTACGTTGTGGACAACGACGAGATCGTTATCGTCGACCAGTTCACCGGCCGTCTGATGAAGGGCCGCGCGTATTCCGATGGTCTGCATCAGGCGATTGAAGCCAAGGAAGGCGTGTCGATCAAACAGGAAACGACGACGCTGGCGACAATCACCTATCAGAACTTCTTCCGTCTTTACAACAAGCTGGCCGGCATGACCGGTACGGCCAAGACCGAGGAAGAAGAATTCTTAAGCATTTACAACATGCGCGTCATGGAAATTCCGACCAACCGTCCGGTTGCCCGGATCGATTATCCGGACGCGATCTTCGGCACGAAGAAAGCCAAGTTTGAGGCGCTGGTCAACGAGGTCAGGGAATGCCATGAGAAGGGCCAGCCGGTGTTAGTCGGTACGATTGCCGTTGAAACCAGCGAATTCATCGCGAAGATGCTGAAAGACCAAAAGATTCCGCATGAAGTCTTAAACGCGAAGAACCATGCACGCGAAGCAGAGATCATCAAAAAGGCAGGCCAGAAGGGTTCGGTGACGATCGCGACCAACATGGCCGGCCGCGGTACCGATATCAAGCTGGGCGAGGGTGTCCGCGAACTGGGCGGTCTGGCCGTCATCGGTTCGGAACGGCATGAATCCCGCCGTATTGATAATCAGCTGCGCGGCCGTTCGGGCCGTCAAGGCGATCCGGGCTATTCCCGGTTCTATGTTTCCGTGCAGGACGACCTGATGGTGCGGTTCGGTTCGGAAAAGATGGAAAGTCTGTTCTCGCAGCTGGGCGACGTTCCGATTGAATCCAAGGTTGTAACGAAATCCATCGGCAGCGCGCAGAAGCGGGTCGAAGGCGTGAACTTCGACGTTCGTAAAACACTGCTGGAATATGACGACGTCCTGCGTCAGCAGCGCGAAATCATCTATGAACAGCGCAACTTCATCCTGGATCATGACGACGTTCACAGCATCGTCAAGGATATGTTCGACCGCGTTGTCAGCAATCTGGTGGCGGCGCATACCGAGCATGACGGCAAGGAAGAGCATGTCAACACCGCGGAGCTGCTGGAATCGTTAGGCAAGATGGGCTTCCATGAAAATTTGACGGAAACCGACCTGGAAGGCAAGAGCATTCCGGAGATCAGCGAGCTGTGCTGCAAGGCGGCCTGGGATGTCTATGAAAGCAAGATCGAACCGATCAAGGTGCATGTGCTGCCGATCGAAAAGACGATGGTGCTGAAGGTCATCGACCGCAACTGGGTCGATCACATCGATACCATGAGCAAGCTGCGCGACGGGATTCATCTGCGTTCGTATGCGCAGTCCAATCCGCTGCAGGCGTATGTCTCCGAAGGCTATCAGCTGTTTGAGGACATGATGGCGCGGATTGCGCAGGAGGTCGTCACCTTCTGTCTGAATGTCAGAATTGTAATAGAGGAGCGAAAGAAATAACTATGGAATTGTATGAGATCCGTCAAGGCCTAACCGCTTCGGTAACGAAGTTAAAGCAGTTAGGCGACTCTCTTTGACTTAGCTGCGAAGCAAAAACAAATTGAAGAACTGGAAGCAAAGATGAACGAGGAGCATTTCTGGGATGATCCGAAAGCAGCCCAGAATGTGATCCGTCAGTGCAACGGGATGAAAGAGCTGGAAGCGAAGTACCATCAGATGGAACAGTCGCTGGCTTCGCTGCAGGAAACCGTCGACGAGCTGAACCAGAATTTCGACGAAGAACTGAAAGAGCTGCTGGATATGGAATATCAGGACACGCTGAATCAGTTCGAGGATTTCGAGGTGATGGTGCTGCTTTCCCATCCGTATGACAAAAACAACGCGATCCTGGAGCTGCATCCGGGCGCGGGCGGAACGGAAAGCCAGGACTGGGCGAGCATGCTTTACCGGATGTACTGCCGCTGGGCGGAACGGAAGGGCTACAAGGTTACGCTGCTGGACTATCAGGAGGGCGAAGAAGCGGGCATCAAGTCCGTCAGTATCCTGATCGAAGGCGACATGGCCTATGGTTATCTGAAGGCGGAGAAGGGGGTGCACCGGCTGGTGCGGATTTCCCCGTTTGATTCCTCCGGACGCCGGCATACCTCGTTTGCCTCGCTGGACGTCATGCCGCAGTTTTCCGACGAAATTGAAATCACGATCGATGAAAGAGATCTCGACGTCGTCACGATGCGGGCCAGCGGCGCCGGCGGCCAGCATATCAACAAGACCGACAGCGCTGTGCGGATGACGCATAAGCCGACCGGCATCGTCGTTTCCTGCCAGACTGAGCGCAGCCAGATCCAGAACCGCGAGCGCTGCATGAACATGTTGAAATCAAAGCTGTATCAGCGCATGATCGAGGAACAGGAAGCCAAGCTGGCCGCGATCCGCGGCGAACAGAAAAACATCGAATGGGGATCGCAGATCCGCTCGTATGTCTTCTGTCCGTACACGATGGTCAAGGACCACCGCACAGGCTATGAAATGGGCAGCGTACAGAACGTCATGGACGGCGATCTGGACGGGTTCATCTTCAGCTACCTGAAAAGTCAGATTCAGTAAAACAAGCAGGCGTTTTCCGCAGTCGGAGAGCGCTTGTTTTTTTGTAGCTTTACCGCTGGTTTTCAGCCCCGCTGACAAGTTTCCATTTGTATCAATAATCTTTACTTTTGCCTTGGTTGTCCGGGTTTCGTTCATTCTGTCACTTCAGGCATTTTCGAGTGTTCCTAAAAAATCAGGAAATGCTATAATGAGATTAAAGAAGAAAGCCAGGGAGGAAAAATCATGAAGGGCTTACGAACAATTTTAGCCGCGCTGCTGGCGCTGACCTTAGTGAGCGGATGCAGCCAGAAGGCAGAACCGATCAAGCCGGGGGAAGCGGCGGTGATCGCAGGGAAACTGAGCGACGGAACGACGTATGAAGCGAGCGTGAGGCTGACGGGCTATCTTAATCCGCTGCAAATAAAAACGCTGCAGAATTATGGGATGTACGTCGGTGCGGAAACCATTGGCGCGGTTCAGTTTGAAGTGCAGCTCAATCAACTTCAAGGTCAAGAAACGTTAGACATGACAGAAATTTGGCAGGCAGCTTATCAAGAAACAGCTGAGGAAGAAACAGAGGAATTAGAAACGCTGGCGATTCCCGCGGGCGAATGGTTAAAAGCGATAGAACCACTTGCCGAAAATGAAAGTGCGCGCGGGTGGGCTTTAGTTAAGAAAACACGAAATCCGGAATTTATGAGCTTGAATTATCTCAATGAAAAGGGAAAACAAGCGGCTCTTGTGATGCAGATACCGGAATCTCAATCTACTTTATTGAATGAAGCTGGCGAACTCAAAGTGGGAGAATGGATGAGTGCTGGCGGTGTTGAGGTAAGCGTGGAAGAAATAAAAACCTCACAGGATGTTATCATGTACCGCAGTGATAATAAATGGTATTGGGAAGAGGGAGATCAGGTCGTTAATCTGCGGCTGAAGGTGAAGAACGGTGAAAATTACAACCTGAATGACAAGCTGTTCAATGTAATATTTGAATGTCCATCTTCTTCTTTTTCACGGGATTTGCTTGTAGAGGAAAATGAAAAAGAGATGCAGCCTTATTCCTCTTTTGAACCCGGCGAGGAGAAGGTTCTGAGAATGGCTATTGATTTTAATGCCGATGCGGAATATTCTGGCCGTCTGAAACTGGCGGTTAACGGTTACTGTTTCGGTTTGGATTATACCCTGGGGGACGAGATCGATCATTATTTGTCACACCAGGAAGGCGACATCATTGAAGATTCAAAGGATCGATTGACAATTGAGAAGATCAGTACGGTTAAACGGCTGAATCCACCCAAAACATCGGTTGATTATATGTATCTCTATGTCGATCCGGGAAAACAGCTTTATGTTGTCGAAGGAACCTATGAAAATTTAAGCTCTGAAACCGTTGCGATAGAAGAGCGGCTGGGGATCACTTGGCAGGACGGCGCAGAGTCTGCAGGCGGTGGTGTCTGGATTCCAATGGGGAATGATTTTCTTGAAAGCAAAACATTGGCTCCCAATGAAAAGATCAAGATTTGTTTGATTGTCATGCTGACGGACGATCAGCTGCAGCGGCCGGATAAAATCCGGATCGGCGTCGGCGATGAGGTGATCAAGGGTTCACCGTCTTAATCGCTGTATCTCAAAGGGATTTCTCATCAGGAATCCTTTTCTTTTTGTTACCGGAAGCAGAAATCATGGTTTAATTCAGAAAAAAAACGAATGAAAACGCTTGCGATTAGTGTTTGGGAAAAGTTGGGTTCGTGTTAGAATAAGATAAGAAGGATTCCAATCTTAGGCAGGAGGCACTTAGGATGAAAATATGTTCATTTGGCGAAACATTGATCGATTTTACTCCGGTAGGCGTCAGCGAAAACGGAAATATCATATTTGAACGTAATCCCGGCGGAGCGCCGGCGAATTTAGCGGCTGCGGCGGTGAAGCATGGCGTGGAGGCTTGCTTTGTCGGCGAGGTCGGCGACGATATTTTCGGTCAGTTTTTACAGGAAAAGCTCCGCAATCAGGGGGTTGATACAGAATACATGGTCGTGAATTCCCGCTACAAGACGACGCTGGCCTTCGTCCAGCTGGACGAAAAGGGAGAACGGTCGTTCTGTTTTTACCGCAATCCCGGCGCGGACACGATGATCGAAAGTCAGGCAGTGAATCTGCGCGCGATCGACGAGTGCGATCTGTTCCATTACGGGTCTGTGTCGATGACGCACAATCCGGCGCGGATCACAACGTTTGAATTAGTCAAATATGCGCAGCAGAAAGGCAAGATTCTGTCGTTTGACCCAAATCTGCGGATGCCGCTGTGGAACAGCGAGGAAGAAGCCCGGCATGAGATCCGGCATGGGCTGCAATTCTGCGATATCCTCAAGGTTGCGGAAGACGAATTGATATTTTTGACGGGCTGCGAAACGTTGGAAGAAGGCGCGCGGCAGCTCGCGAAGAAATACAAAACGCCGCTGATTTTAATCACCGAAGGGGAAAAAGGCAGTCATGCGCTGATCCACGGCTATTACATTAACGCTCCGACCTTCCCGGTTTCAGTCGTCGATACGACGGGGGCGGGCGATGGATTCTTAGGCTGTTTCCTGGCCAGTTTCTTAAAATCAGGAAAAACGCTGGAACAGCTTAACGGCGACGATGTCTATCAAATGCTGCGGCTGGCGAATGCGTCAGGGGCGCTGTCGGTGACCCGGAAAGGCGGAATGCCGTCGTTAGTCACGACGGAAGAAGCGCAGGCTCTGCTTGATTCGCAATCGGAGAGCTAGACATGGGCGGCAGCGAATTTTTACGGCGGCTTCAACCTTTGAAAGCGGACATGGAGGCGGCTTACTTTCGCGTCTATCAACCGTTTCACGTCCGGGAAGAAGACTTTGACGCGCTGCTGGCGCTGTTGGATGAACAAGCGCAGAAGCGAACTTTAAATTTACAGAGAACGGATCGGCAGACGCCGTGGTTTAAGCAGGGACCGGCGGGGATGCGGCTTGTTTATTCAGACACACAGACCCCGGCGCAGGTTCATGCGCGGGCGCAGGAGCTGAAGGAGCTGGGCGTGGGCTGGGTGTTGTTCAGCGACGTGCCTTTTCCTTACACGGAATCCCTGCGGCAAACGCTTCGGCAGAGGATCGATCTGTGGCATGAAGAAGGGCTGGCGGTCGGCGTGGATTTGGATGTTGCCAGCACGCCGGCAGAGGATCCCTGGGCGCTCGAAGCAATCCAGGGCGACAGCGCGATGCAGCAGCGCTACTGGATGATTTCCGACCCGAAGCTGGCGTCGTTGTTCAGTCCCTTTTCCAAGGAGAAAGAAAACGGCGACTTCCTGCGGCTGGAGGAAATTCAACAATATGTGTATCGTCATCCGCAAACTGGCGGATGGCTGCTCGACTATAAAAATCCGCAGGTGCTTGCGCTCATGCTGGAGCGTTTCTGCGAGCTTGTCAGTTCAGGTGCGGATGCGGTTGAGCTGAAACACCTGGATTCGATGTGGAAGGAATGCAAAGCTCAGCGGTTGTATCCGCAGGTGCCGGATTTGTTTGCGCTCTTTGCGGCGGCTGGAAAGCTGGTATGTCCGGAAGTTCTTGTATTGGGCCACAGCGAAGCCGGGGCGAAGGATTTACAGATTCTCTCTCAGCGAGCGCCGGCCGCCACCGGGTTGATCGATGGCGCGTCGATGGTCAACGCCTGGAATTCCCTGGCGACCCGCGATACGAAAATGCTGCAGGGCGATCTTGTTTTCCATGCCTTGAATTCGTCAGCGATCGCGGTTCATCCGCTGGGCGCGGATCAGGGTGTAGTTTGGAATTTTAATGAGGAAGCGGCGCGGATGCGGGGCTGGGATCCAGACTGTCACCGGCAGTTTCTGATGGATTTTTATACGGGACAGGCGCTGGGCAGTTTTGCCGAAGGGGAAAGCGACCGGGAAAGTGGACGGTGTTATGGAACACTGGCCAGCTGGGCTGGCTGCGGTCGGGCTTTGGACAGCCATGAACCCTATGAGCTGGAAAACAGCTGCCGGCGGATTTTACTGCTGCAGGGATTGAGCCTGGCTTTGCGGGGAATGCCGCTGCTTCAGGATGGGGATGAGCTTGGTGCGCTCAATGACGCCAGCTTCCTGCTGGATCCAAAGAAGGAAGGCGACCGCCGCTGGCTGCAAAGACCGGTTTTTCTGGATGACCAAGCGCAGCGGCGCTATCAGCCGCTGACGGTCGAATACCGGATTTTCCAAAGCCTGAAAACGATGCTTCAAGTCCGGTCGGCGGATCCGGATTGGAACGAAGGTCAGGAACAGGTTGCGGATGTCGGCAACGACGCAGTGTTTGCGTTCGTTCGTGCCGCCGGACAGCATCGTCTGTTGTTTCTATTCAATTTTACGGAATCACCGCAATACTGCTCGCTTACTTCCTTATTTAATAAAGAGGAACAAGCGCGGGAATTATTGACCGGCCGGCGGATCTGCGGCAGTCAGGAGAGCTTGGGCCTGAAGGCTTACGAATTTCTGTGGCTGATCGTCGAAGCCTAAATGAAACTTATTTTAAAGATAACCTCTTTTCTAGTTTAAGAATGAAAAGAGGTTTTTTTCTGCCTGCTCCTCATTGTACAAAAAGCGTTCCCGGTTTCAAATCTGTGGCGGCACAGTTTAAAGGTAATCATTCTTCATGGATTTAAGTGAAGATATAAAGTGATTTTGAATACGATTTAAGCGGGAATGTCAGATTTTGAATAATCAAATAAAAACGAGATTAATATTCTTTTATCCTTCGATATTCCAGTATTCCCTTCGTTTACAATGAAAGCATAAAGGAGGATGTAAAGAAATGGAATGGAGTCACAGACCCATCATCTTCGATCATAATCGAATTACCCGCTCCTACATCGGCGGAAAATTGTTGAATGCCTGGCGGGGAATGCCGGAGGCGGAAGATAATCATCAATGTGAAGAACTGTTAGTGACGTCGATCGGCGCGATCGCCGACGGCAAACCCAAGGACTACGCCGTCAGCCGGACGCTGGACGGAACGTCCTTAGCTGAAATTATCCGTCAGGATCCGGAGGGAATTTTAGGCCGCGCTTATCAAGAATCAAATCCGAACCAGCTCTCCGTGCTGGCCCGGGCCGGGGATACCATCGTCCGGCTGGTCATGCAGTGCCATCCCCAGAAAAAAGATGCTTTCCGTTTTCATGAGCGTCATGGCAAGGCGGAAGCGTGGTATATTGCCAGAACGAGAACGGAAGACGGGGTTGCTCCCTGCGTCTATGCCGGCTTTAAGCCGCATGTAACGCCGGCCCTGTGGAAAAAGTGGGTGGAATCTCAAAACATAGAAGCGATGCTGGAGGGTTTGCATAAGATCAATGTAAAAACCGGCGACGTCATTCTTATTCCGGCCGGCATGCCGCACGCCGTAGGTCCAGGCTGCATCTTCTTGGAAATTCACGAGTGCAGCGACATCACGATCCGGGTGGAAAAACACATCAACGGGGTGGAGCTGTCAGCCAGCGAGATGTACAACGGTTTAGATCAGGAGGAAGGACTGAAACTTTTCGACTACACCGTGTATGATGAAGCAGAAATTCGAAAGACCTGCGTCATGGAACTCCGCGACTCGCTCCATCAGGGAAATTCTGTGATCACAACCGCGATTGATGAACGAAACACAGAGGCTTTCGGTATGAAAATCCTGATGATCCAGCCGGAATTGCGGCTGCCGGCCTTCGACGGCCACCGGGTCCTCATTCCTGTAGACGGCGATCTGATTCTGGAGTGCGATGGGGAACAATATAAGCTGAAGCAAGGTTGGGGCTGTCTGCTTCCGGCGGCGCTGGGGACGTTGACCCTCAGAGCTGAAAAAGGAACAGCGAAAGCCGTATTGGGCCTTCCGGGGAAAATCAGCCATGAATAACTATACATTCCAGGCACCGATGAAAATTATTTTCGGACAGGATACGCTGGATCAGATCGCTCAGGAGATTGAAGGGAGCCGGATCTTTATCGTCATGGACCGCTTTCTCTACGAAAGTCCATTGAAAAAGCGGATGGACACCATTCTGGCAGAGCAGGAAATCCGCTATTTCACCGCTTTTCAACCAAATCCCGATTTTGATTCCATTAACCAGGCATTGCGGGAAATTCAGACCTTTGACGCAACGACGGTGATCGGCATCGGCGGCGGCAGTACGCTGGACATCGCAAAGTTTCTGAGTGCGGCGATCAAAGAAGCGAAGCCGGCCGAAGTCATTAAAAAGGAAGGATTCCAAAAGAAAGCAAAGATCAGGACAATCTGTATCCCGACGACAGCCGGCACCGGCAGCGAAGTCACGAATGTTTCCGTTATCTCCAATTATGCGGCGCATACCAAATCGCCGTTTGTCAACGATTTGTTGTTTGCGGACACGGCGCTGCTCGATTCCCGGTTAACGCATTCTCTGCCGCCGGCAGTGACTGCTTCCTGCGGTATGGACACGTTCTGCCATGCGATCGAAGCGTATTGGAATATTCAGGCTCAGCCGATCAGCGATCTGCTGGCAGTCCAGGCAATGCGACGGGTATTGACGTATCTCGAAGCGGCAGTGAAAAACGGTACGGACGCCGAAGCCCGGGATGAAATGCTGCAGGCCAGTCTGGAAGCCGGCCTGGCTTTCGCCCAGACGCGCACCACCATTCTGCACGCCGTCAGCTTCCCGCTGACCTCGAAGTTTAAAATTCCCCATGGTTTAGCGTGCGCGATGCTGCTGCCGTCATTTATCCGCTATTATGGTCAGGATCTGCCGAAAATGCAGACGCTGGCAAACCAGCTCGGAATGAAGACGCTGGAGGATCTGGCGGCGGCGGTGGAAAAGCTGATGCACGCTGTCCAGCTGACGGTCAAACTTTCACAGCACGGAATCACGGCTGCGGATCTGCCGCAGATCGCTGCGGAGACTCTGCAGGAAAAGATCGCGCTGCTCGGTCCCAAGCCCGTGGATTCAAAGTTAATCTGCACATTATTGGAGGGGATTCTGTCATGAATAAACTATTAGAAACCGCTTTGAACTTTCCGCAGACCGAAATCTGGAATGATTCCTGTTCCTGTGCGGAATTACAGTATGCGCTGGACAACGGCGCGTGCGGGGCCACAACCAATCCTGTCATTGTCGGCAATGTTCTGAAAAAAGAACTTTCCCAGTGGGAGCCGACGATTGAGGAACTGATACTCCGACATCCGGAAGCGACTGAGGATGATCTGGCATGGATGATGATTAAAGCGATGGGGCAAAAGGCCAGCCTGCTGTTAAAACCGGAATTTGAAAGAACACGGGGACAGCGGGGCCGGATTTCGTTCCAGACGAATGCAAAATATTATACCAACGCAGAACTGATGATCCGGCACGGGGAGGAACTGGCGGCGGTCTGCGAAAATTCGCAGATCAAAGCTCCGGCCTCGGCAGCCGGAATCGCGGCTTATGAAGAATTAACCTATCGCGGCATCAGTATCAACGCCACAGTGTCCTTCACGGTGGCGCAGGCGCTGGCGACAGCCGAGGCGGTGGAACGGGGTTTACGGCGGCGGGAGGCAGAAGGGCTGGATATTTCAGCGATGCATCCGGTCTGTACGATCATGGCCGGCCGTGTTGACGATCATCTGAAAAAACAGGTTGCCGATCAAAAGCTGCTATTTCCGCCGGAAGCGCTGGAATGGGCCGGCGTTGCAATTGTGAAAAAAGTGCTGAAGCTTTATGAACAGCGCGGTTATCGGACAAAGCTGCTGATCGCCGCCTTCCGTAATCCTTATTCCTGGCACTGCTTTATCGGCGATCCGGTCATCCTGACGATCCCGCATGACTGGCAGCTGCGGATCAATCATTCTGATTTTCCGGTCGAAGATCACCATGAATTTCAGGTTGACGAATCGACCATCAGACAACTGGAAACGCTGGAAGAATTCCACAAGGCGTATGACGAACAAGGTCAGCGTCCGGAAGACTTCGAGCATTACGGCGCGTTTACGAAGACCATGCGTCAGTTCTTAGACGGTTATGACGATTTGGTCCGGCTTATCCGCGGTTATAAAGTGAAATAGAAAGGAGGGAGAACTGATGAAAATTGTTGGCGTCGCCGCCTGCACGGCAGGCATTGCCCATACCTACATCGCCCGGGAAAAGCTGATCAAAGCTTCCGAGCTGCGCGGTCATACGATCCATTGCGAAACACAGGGAACAATCGGCGTGGAAAATGAATTAGATCCGGCGGACATTAAAGCGGCGGATGTTGTCATCCTGGCGATTGACATCGCGATTACCGGCATGGAACGCTTCAAGGGGAAGAAAGTCGTAAAAATTGATACCGGCACATTGATCCGCAATCCGATTGCTTTTATTCAGAAAGTCGAAAAGTACATTTCGAAAAATTAATGGAGGGTATATGAAACAGAAATTTAAGGAGATCAAAAGCTACATCCTGACCGGTATCAGCTACATGATTCCAGTCATCGTCGCCAGCGGTCTGTGTATGGGAATCGGCCGGGCCTTTATCGGTGCGGATCTGACCAACGCGGCCAGTGCCGGAGCGGCCTATTGGCTGTACCGGACAGGGCAGCTGGGCATGTCGATGATGGTGCCGGTGCTGTGCGCGTACATCGCTTACGGCGTTGCCGGGCGGGCAGCTTTAGCCAGCGGCTTTGTCATCGGTATGGTTTCGATTGAAATTCAAGCAGGCTTTATCGGCGGCATGATCGGCGGTCTGGTCGTCGGCTATCTGGTTGTCCTGATTCGCAAATACATCAAGCTGCCGAAGACCTTACAGGGAATTATGCCGATTATTGTTATTCCATTCTTAGCCACAGCGATTGCCGCCGTCCTGATGTTCGGCGTGCTGGGCTATCCGATCGTCTTGCTTCAGCAGACGTTAACTAATTTCTTAACTCAGCTCTCCGGCGGCTCGAAGTTCTTATACGGCGGAATCGTCGGTGCTTTATCTGCCTTTGATTTCGGCGGTCCGGTCAATAAGGTCGCTTCGGCTTTCTGCAACGCGATGCTGGCGGACGGCAATGGCTATCCGAAGGTCTGCCAAATTTTGGCAAGCATGATCCCGCCGTTCGGGATTGCAATTTCAGCCCTGATCGCTAAAAATAAATATACCAAGGCGGAAAAGGAAACCTTGAAATCCGCGGTGCCGATGGGCTGCGTCATGATTACCGAAGGCGTGATTCCAATCGCCGCGCGCGATCTGGTCCGGGTTGTGTTTGCCTGCGTTACCGGTTCCTTTGTGGCCGGCGGGCTGACGATGATCTGGGACATATATTCAGAACTGCCAAACGGCGGCTTCCTGGCCTTTCCGTTCTTCAACGAGCCGATGATGGCGCTTCTGGCGCTGGCGATCGGCAGCGTGATCACCGGCGTGATTCTGGCAATTATTAAAAAGCCAGTTACCGAAGCGGATGAAGAATTTGACGATATCGGATTCGAGGTCGCGGACAGCGAGCTGGATGATCTGAATATCGTAGAGGTTGACTGACGTGCTGCTGAATTTGAAAGAGATGCTGCAAACTGCGGCAGATCATCACTTTGCGGTCGGCGCCTTCAACTGTTCAGAGCTGTCGTTGGTCAGAGCGGTTGTGGAGGAAGCGGAAACAGCTCAGGCACCCGCTATCATCCAGGCGGCGGTCGGCGAGTTTAACTTTGCGACGGAATATTTCTATACCTATGTTGTCAAACGCTTGGAAGCCAGCAGCGTCCCGTTTGTCCTGCATCTGGATCATGGGAAAACGTTTGACGACTGCGTTCGGGCAGTTCGGGCAGGCTTTACCTCGGTGATGATTGACGGCAGTGAAGCCGCGTTTGAGGAGAATGCCGCACTGACCTCTAAGGTCGTAGAGATGGCTCATGCCGCCGGGGTTTCGGTGGAAGGAGAAATCGGTACGATCGGCAAAATGAGTACCAGCGATGAGGGCGGTGTGGATCATATTACTTACACAAATCCCGAGGATGTCGTGCGGTTTATTGAGGCGACGGGGGCGGATGCGCTGGCCATCGCGATCGGCACTGCCCATGGGATTTATCCGCAGGGATTTGTGCCGCACCTGCAGTTGGATCTGCTTCGGGAAATCGCCAAGATTACGCCGGTACCGCTGGTTCTGCACGGCGGCAGCGATAATCCGGATGATGAAATCCGACAAGCGTGTCAGATCGGAATCGCGAAGGTGAATATTTCCAGCGATATCAAGAAGGTTTTCTTTGACGAGGTTCAGCGGGTGATCACGGAAACCGGAGAATTTATGCCGCCCAAAGTTTTCAACGCCGCGATCGGTAAGACCCGAACCTGCGTCAGAACGAAAATGGAACTATTCAATTCCGTGGGGAAAGCTAAATTTTATAAGTAAGTCAGCGGATGATACACAGATGAATTAAAGGATGGGGAGGGATGATATGAGCAGAAAAAACGAATTGATTTTGAATCAATTGTCTTCAGCATTGATGAAAAATGACGACTTTCTTTCTGCTCTTTCTTTATCCAAAATGCTGAATGTTTCGGAAACGGTTATCCGGAAGAAAGTGGATGAAATGAACGACATGCTGGTCCAGGCCCATCTCGGTTCGATTGAAAAGAAACCGCGGAAGGGCATCCGCTTAATCTATGATCCGCAAAACGCCCAGAAAATTGCGGAGCTGTTCAGCAATTATGAGTATATCGACATCACGGCCGGCGAAGAGCTGCTGTATGTCTACCTGCGGGTCTTGCTTTCCAGCAATGTTGAGCGGATTACTGTGACCCGTTTGAGCGAAATGGTTTATCAGTCGGTGCCGGTGTGTTCCCGGCATTTGGAAACCTGTGCGCAGTGGCTGAGTTTGTTCAATATCCAGCTTTCAATCAAACGAAATTACGGCATATCGCTGCAGGGAAGCGAAGAAAATAAACGTCTGGCGATCAAGCATCTGGTCATCAACGATCCGATTCATTCCGTAGAACAGTCCATTCAGCAGTTTGCCAAAGGCATTAACCTGGAACTTCTGAAATCGTGTATCGCTGATATCGAAAAGGAGTGGAATTTCACATTTGCCGAGGAATCGTATAAAAGTATATTATTATATGCCGCGCTGGCGATCACCCGCTCCGACTTCAGTGTTCTGCATTTAAGCGAATCGGAAGAAGAAATCGTCGTTAAATACAATGAGTACAATTTAGCGCAGTCAATCTTCCGGATTATCAATAAGAAGTTTTATGTCAACATTCCGGAAAGCGAAGTGAAGTATTTCGCGATTCAGCTGCTTTGCAGCAAGATGATTCACACGCAGGAAATTCCGGCCAAGGAAGAACTGACAAGCTATGATAAGAAGCTGAAACAGTTTGTGCATAAAATTATTTCGGTCATCAGCGATATCATGAATGTCGATCTGATGGATGATAATGAATTGTATTACGGACTGCTGAATCATATCCGGCCGGCGATTTTCCGAATGAAATTTGAGAAACATTCGACGAAGGAGCTGACAAACTTTATCCAGCAGGAATACAAGCAGACCTACCGCGTTTCCTGGGCACTGAGCGCGCTGTTTGAGGAATATTACGATATCAAAATCACATCGACGGAATTAAGCTACATCACTTTGTATATTCAGACGTCGCTGGAACGGCGGATGCGGCCGCTGAAAATTGCACTGGTAACCGAGCTGGGCATGGGCTTGAATCAGATGTTCTGCAACAAGATCCGGATGTCGATCCCCAAGATTGATGAAATCGCGATTTTCAGCTATCACGAAGTGAAAATCGACGTCGTCGGTAAATACGATCTGATCGTGACGACCTCCAAGCTTGATTTTGATCAGGAAAAAGTTGTGCAGATTAAATCGCTATTAAGCAATACTGGGGTGGAAGAATTGAAACAGAAAATTGAGATCATCCGCACCCAGCAGCTGATGGATCAGCGGAAATTTGATCCGCGCTGCCATAATCTGTTCGATCCCAAACTAATTTTAATTCATCCCATGGTCAGCGATAAAGAAGAGCTGCTTCAGCGCATGAATCAGGTGCTGAATGCCGGCGGCTATGTGACGGAACATTATATCAAAAGTGTGCTGGATCGGGAAAAGACGGTGTCGACCTATATCGGCAACGGGGTTGCGATCCCGCATGGTTTTCAGACGTATGTTAATGAATCCAAGGTGGTGATCGCCGTCTTAAAAGAACCGCTGGCCTGGAACAGTACGGATGAGGTACGGCTGGTATTCATGTTGGCGCTGCGAATTAACAATGCCTACGAATCGAAACGGACGCAGGCTTTCTATCAAGGATTTTTAAAGCTGATTGACACGGATTATGACGTGGAGAAGTTAACCGAAATGGATCAAAATGAGTTATATCGATATTTGATGAGGTAATGGATGATGGAATTGAATTTAAAAGAAGTATTGGACGAACGGGTAATAACCACTGCCCTGGACGTTAAGGATAAAGAAGAAGCGCTGCGGAAGATGAGCGGGATGCTGCTGGCTAACGGTTATATTGCGGACGTCGATCAGTTTATGGAGGATATTTATCTGCGGGAAGCGGAGGGCATTACCGGCATAGGCAACGGCGTCGCGATTCCGCATGGCAAAAGTAAAAGTGTAACCCGGATCGGTATCGCGATCGCTAAGCTGAAACAGGCGATTGCCTGGGAATCGTTAGATAATCAAAAAGTGGATCTGATTTTCCTGTTTTGCGTCAGTTCGGACAAAGATTTTGCCAAGAATCACATGCGGCTGCTGTCAAAGGTGGCGGCGCGGATCGCCGATGACGATCTGCTGAATCAGATTAAGGACAGCGGGCAGCCGCAGGAAATTGTATCGTTGATGTGCGGGGAAAGCGCATGAACGTTACCTTAAAGTCTGAGGTGCTGACGGTTTCTCTTAATCCTGAACGAGGGAATATCATTACCGAACTCATCCTGGGTGGCGTAAATCATATTTATCTTGATCAGGAGAATCTAAAGAGCGGTCAGCGGCCGCGATGCGGATGTCCAGTTTTATTTCCTTATGTGGGAATGCCGGAAAACGGCGAACTGGTGATTCATGATAAGCGTTATCCGGCTGGGATTCATGGCGTTGTCCATTCCTTGCCATGGCAGGTCAAGGCTCAGGACGAAAGGACAGCTGTCTTTGAATGTACGGATACGCCGGAAACAAATCAGACCTTTCCCTTTTCTTTTCGGCTGCAATCCCGGCTTTCAGTGGATGCTGGATCGCTGGTGTATCATACGCAAATAACGAACCAATCGAAGGAAATGATGCCCTGCGATCTGGGGTTCCATCCGTTTTTCCGAATTTCTGATCTGCGGGCTTTGACTTTTGAAGCAGACGGCGAGACTTGTTCGTTCACTGAGGAACAGTTTCGGAGGATCACCAACAGCGGCGTACTGCTTCGGGACTGTTCAGTGTTTTGCTGGCAGGATGGGGAGTTCTCATACCGGCTGGAAAACTTAATTGGATTTCGGAATCTGTTCTTGTGGAGCGGGAAGCCGGATACCTTTCTGGTTGCTGAACCGTGGACCGGCGAACAGAATGCGATCAACAGGAATATTCAGATGTTGAATCTGCCCTCAGGCGAAAGCGTGGAAACTGAATGGAAAATCACGGTGACCCAAAAATTGTGACCCCGGATAGTTAAAAGAAAAAACTGGTCGGTAAGGTAAAAATAAACCTTATTCTGCCAGTTTTTTTAATAGACATAAATGATCTGAGGAAACAAGATTGTCGCTAGAAGTTTATTCTGGGATAGAAAGATTCCTACTTAATGAGTACCCAGCTGTTCGAGATGCTCCGCCAGATCCTGATAAATCTGATCGAGCATACCCGGATCGGCATGGTGCGGCAGATAAACCATATTCAGTTCCCGCTTCAGGACGAAATCATTCACCGGAATTTCAACTAACGTGCCCTCAAGCAACTCCGGATGGATGATATCCGCGTGCAGAAAACCAATGCCGCAGCCGTTTTTGATCAATGTCTTCATGACGTTCATGCTTCCGCACTGCACTAAACCGGCGAAGCTTTCGTAAGAAAGATTGTGCTCCGCCAGACCGGTCGGCAGGATTCCGCGCATTCGCGATTCCTTCTGCCGCACGACTAACGGATAATCGATCAGGTCGTTCAGCATGACGTCTTTCTTCTGCGTCAGCGGATGGCCGACCGGGACAACCAGACCCATGTGCGTCATCTTGATCAGCCGGCTTTCATACACCGCTTTGTCGAAAAAGCCCTCGACTAACGCAAAATCAATCTCGCCCTGATCGAGCGCTTCCAGACAGGCCGTCGTTCCCGCGATTCGCATGCACAATTCAGTATTGGGATTCTCTTTCATCCACCGGCAGATCAGCGGCGGCATGATGTACTCGCCGAAGGTAAAGGTGCAGTCAAACCGAAGCAGACGCCGGTGCTCCTGTTCCTGCCGCAGCCGTTCGATGATGTCCTGGCTTTGCACCTCCAACGCTAAAACTTGCTGATAAAACTGCTGCCCCATTTCCGTCAGCTGCAGCCGCCGATTATAATATTCGAACAGCTTGATGTTGTAGGTTTGCTCCAGGTAGCGGATATGCTGCGACACGGCGGGCTGGCTCATGTGCAGCTGCTGGGCCGTTTTCGTGTAATTCAACGTCTTGCTGAGAAGCAGAAAGGTCTTTAAGCGATAATCCAGCATGCTATCCCCTCGATTCTGATCTTATTATACCATAAGACGAATTTATGAATAACGAAATCTTACTTATCCATAAGAATCATGAATAGACAACAGCGGCGAAGATGAGTACACTATATTTAAGGGCAGACGTCAACCTGCTCGCATTCGTTAACAACAGGAGGATACCATGAAAAAAATAATGAAATTCACGCTGGGCTTACTGCTGCTGATGCTGCCGGTCACCGGCTGCAGCGCTTCCCCAAAGACTTCAGCGGGAAGCTCGGGCCCGGTTACGCTGCGCGTCGGGACGTGGAATATTGCCGCAAAGAATCATCCCGATACCCAGGTGATGGCTGAACTCTTTGCTCAGCATCATCTGGACGCCGTCGGCATTCAGGAAGTCGACGTGCTCAACGACCGCAATCCGGTGGATATGGTCCAGAGCTTTGTGAATGAGGATTATCCTTATGCCCATTTCGCCAAAGGCCGTGATTTCGCGAACGGCGCATTCGGGGTCGGCATTCTTTCCCGCTATGAGCCGCTGGCCGTCAGCTCGATCCCGTTAGAAAGCACCGGCAGCCGGGCAACCAAGACGCTGGAGCGCGTCGTTATTGAAAAGGACGGCGTTCAGATCGCTTTATACAATACCCATTTAAGCTGGGAAAACCTGGATCTGCGCCGCCGTCAGATCGCGCAGGTGATCGAGCGGGTGAACGCGGATCCGGCAGAATATAAAATCATCACCGCGGATTTTAATACCGATCAGCACGCTTACGAATATTCGATGTTTCTCGATAATTTCAATCTTGCCAACGGGTATAACGGAATGTGGTATGATACCTACCGCGAAGGCGACGATCCGTCGATGCAGGTGCTGACGATTGACAATGTGCTGTGCACGAAGAATATGCGGATTACGGATATCCAGCGGGTAGAGAGCGAATTGTCCGATCATGATCTGTTTTATGCTGAATTTGAATTGTTAGGTGAAGTGGAAGGCACAGCCAATACGGACAACCGGGCTTTAGGTCAGAGCGTCGTGGTTTCTTCCACCAATGAAGAATGTTCACCGTATCTTTTAGTCGATTATGACAGAAAGACGCCGTGGGTTTCTGACGTTGCGGAGGCGCAGACGATTACGATTGAGCTGAACGAGGTGATTGCCGTGGAACAGATCAACGTTCTGTGGGGCGCGGTCCGCGCGGGAAGCTACAAAGTGTCCGGATCACTCGATGGGGAAACCTTCGAGCCAATCGCTGCTGTGGAAAAAGTGACGGACAGCGATGCGATTTCCGCTGAAAAGCAGGAAGTGAAGTTTGTGCGCCTGGATTTGTCAGGCAAGTCGGTCGCGGATCAAGGTTATGAAATCGCGGAGATTGAGATCTTTGGCGATCCGGTTCGGAAGCCGGCGGATCCCGCTGATTTATTGGCGAACGGCAGCTTTGAGGAAGACGGCGATGCGTTGCCGGCAGGATGGCGTCTGAAGGAAGATCAGCCGGGTTCTGCGGCGCTGACAGCTGCGGTTGATACGCAAACCCAGACGGAAGGCAGCCGGTCGCTGGCGCTGACGGCAGCGGGAACCAACGGTTCTGCCGCCGGGGTGCTCAGCACAGAGCTGGAATTAAAGCCGAATACCACCTATCAACTGGTTTTCCATCATAAGGCGGCCGGCTTGAGCAGCGGCAGCTTCGGTCTGGAAATGACGCAGAAAACGTCGTCTGGCGAGGTGATCCCGACACATCAGGTCCAGCTGAACGATAATCTGTGCATGAGCGAAGACTGGGCGGTTTACCGCTATGATTTTGTCACGGCGTATTCTGCCTCGACGCTGGAGCTGAGCTTTAAGCTGGGCGGCACGGAGGGCACGCTGTGGCTGGATGACGTGCAGATCCGGGAAGTGACGCCGGTTCAGAATTTGTTTCTGAGCGCGGAAAAGAGCGGACTGAAGCCGGGAGAAACGACCCGTGTCACCTGCGAAGTTGTGCCGGAATCCGCGGATGATGTTCCGCTGCATTGGTTTTCCAGCGATGAGAGCGTAGCGGTCGTGGATGAGCAGGGTGTCGTGACGGCAATTCAGCCGGGTAAAGTTTATATCGGCGTGCGCGGCGACAGCGAGCTGAAGGTGGAGTCTTCCTTGTTGCTGAGCGTGGAGGAATAGAAATAGTAATGAGAAGCTGAACTGCAGGAGGAAAACTCCGAACGTTCGGCTTTTTTGTAGTTTGTTTGAATTTGTGTTATAAATAGAGGAGAAAGATAACAAATTAAGGAAGGTGCTAAAATCGTGATTAACGCAGCGATTGTCGACGATGATCCGGAATTTTTGGAAATCATGGCTCATGAACTTGAGAAAACGAAATTCTTCAGCGAAATAAAAACATCCAGCGATCCTCAACAGTTTCTGGCCCAGCTTCATCAGGATTCCCCCGATGTTTTATTTTTGGATATTGAAATGCCGGAAATAAACGGTTTTTTTGTCGCGCAAGCGTGCCGTAAATTATCGCAGCCGCCATTCATTATCTATGTTACTGCGGATGAACAGTATATGGCTGAAGCCTTTGGATCACATGTGATCGGATTTCTTGTGAAATCCAGGTTGAAGACGCATTTACCGAAGTTGATTGACAAAATTTGTGAGGAAACAGCTCATTGTCAGGTCAGTGTTGAAGCTGAATCGGGTCGAATTGTAATCCGGCAGGATCAGATTCTTTATCTCAGTTGTTTCAATCGAAGTATAACGATCAATCTGAAAGAGGGTAAAGTTGTAAAACTGAAAGGACGCGTATTCAGTAAAGCGATAAAAACGCTGGGTTTGGATGAAATTTTGGTTCAGATTAATCGCTCTGAAGTAGTCAATTTAATGAATGTGGAAAAGATTATCGAGAATTCAGTTTATCTCAGCGGAGTAAAACTGCCGCTGCTTGTCAGTAAATATCAAAAATCAGAGGTACTCCGGCGTTTTTCTGACTTTAAGGTGAGAACATGATTCATGCCGCGGTTGAATTCAGTTTCTGTCTGCTGGAGATGATCAGCGTGACGCTGCTCGTTCAGAAGTTCTTTGTTCTGCGCCGGCGTGGGTTCATCGTTGTTCTGACCGTTCTGGGATTTGCGGTTATCGAATATTCGATGGAGTTCTGGCCGGTGGATCCGCTGCTGATGATTCCGGTTATGCTTTTCAATATGATCGTGATGATCTGCTTCCTCTTTCCCGGCCGTACAAGAACGCTCATTGCGATTGTTTTAGTGTTTTACATCGTTGAAGGAATTCTGTCTGCCGTCTCTATTCAGTTTTTGACCTTGACAGCGAAGGTTTCGGCAGCGGAGCTGATGCAAGAAAGCTGGCTGCGGACGCTTGGCGGCTACTTTAATAAGCTTGCGGTTCTGATTCCCATTTTGTTTATGAAGCGAAAGCCGGAATTGCCGCACGACGAAGGTTTTGACTGGAGTTTCAGATGCTGCGCGTTTCTGTTGTTGCTCTGTGTTTATATCAATTATCAGATCTGCGGCATCTTCAGCGATGACCGCATCCGAATTCTATCCTTGTTGATCAGCGCGGTCTTGTTCGGCTGTTTCGTTTTGATGACATGGATGTGCCAGCAGTATTATCGCGTCGCAGAAAGTAAAAAACGGCTTGAGATCGAGCATAACTGCAATACCCTGAAGGAAAACTGGCTTGCGGAAACACTGGAGAATCAGGAAAGTTTCCGGAAACAACGGCATGATCTGAAGCATCTGTTAGGAATGCTTGAATATTATTTAAAAGAGCAGCGGAATCTGGAAGCACTCGCTTATGTCAGAAGTACCATGAAAGTTGTCGAGGCAATTTCGAAGAAGGAGCATACCGGAGATCCGATTATCGACAGTCTTTTGAACCGGACGATGGACAACGAACCAGAAGTCCAGTTTCATTTGGAAACGGGTCATATCCAATGGCCGTTAGAAGAATGGAGCACTTGTCTTTTAATTTCCAATCTGCTTAGCAACGCAGTGGAGGCAGCCAGGCAATCTCCGCAGAAGGAAGTTGAGTTCTATTTGAAGGAAGATGATTCTTTAATTTATTTGACCTTGATCAATTCAATCATGCCCGGCCGGCGAGTCAATCTGCATCGAAGCTCGAAACCGGACTTTAATGAACATGGATATGGTATTCAAAGTATTCGCTCGATTGTAAATCAAGCCCGGGGTGAACTTGATCTTCATCAGAATGGGGATCGTTTTGAGGTCCGGATTTTGTTGCCGAAGGAGGAAAATCATGCGTAACTTTTCTTTGAGGTTAGCCCGCCGGCTGAACGCTCATTTAACCGAACCGGTTAATGAGAACGAACTGCGGTTTGGAATTGAGAATTTGTTGATTCAGATGATATTAGTTCTTTGCATGAGTCTGATCGCGGCCCTGTTCCATGTCTTCGGACCGATGCTTCTGTTTATGCTGAGCCTGGTGGGTGTCCGCTCGTTCACCGGCGGCATTCATTTGCGTCAATTTCACCAATGTGTAATTCTGACCAACATCCTTTGTTTTGGCAGTCTTGCCCTCTGCGCTTCTTTTACAATCCCTGTTTTCTACGGGCTGCTTGAAGGTCTGGCCGTACTTGCCATTTGGCACTGGGCTCCGGATATGCGGTATAAGCGGCGTAAAACCGAACAAGATCGCTGCCGCGCCCGAAATATCAGCCGGATTCTTTCCGCTGTCTTAGCCCTGCTTTCTCTTTTAGAAATGGAAATGATTAACCAGGGGCCGGGCCGGATTCTGGCCTGTTCTCTGGCGGCCACCGCGGTTTCGTTAGCCTTGGCTCAGCGGACAGCTTCTTGAAAAGATTCGTTTTCAGGAAGCTGTTTTTTTTATAAATCGTCAGTAAAAAAGCAATTCGCTGCCCGAACTGTCTATTCGCTCCCAAAAACAGCCTATTGGTTCCCAAACGGCAGACTTTTTTTTAAAATTTTCTATAATGAAATTATCAATGTCGAAGAAAGGGGGAAAAGGGAATGAAGCAGCGTTTCTGGAAAATGGCAGCGGCGCTTGTGCTGGCTGTCGGTGCACTCAGCCGTTTGACGATTTCACAATGGGGCTGGTATCAGCCGGAAGAAGACTGACTTGGCAGTTTACAACATCAGGGGAAAAGAACAGGGAAATGTTCGCCGGCGTGATGAAGGAAGCATGACTGAGCGTTGACGATAAAATAATTCATTTCTCCTTTTGCCTATGATCTTTCATAGGCGTTTTTAGTATGCACTTCAGGAGGCCTTTATGCAGGGAAAACGAATATTCATTCTGATTTTGATTCTCGGCCTGCTGGGCGGCTGTCAGCCTCAGGCGCAGAAGAGCGCGGAGCAGCAGTTTTTGCAAACACTGCAGCGGGGACAGGCAGAGCTCGCGTCTTTGTTTGAAAACGGCCAGCCTCAATCTTCCGCATGGCTGCAGCAGCTCGGCGATCTGGGCGGGCAGTGGAGCCGGATCCAGGAATCGTATAACGGAAGCGACGAAGAGGTCGCGGCGTTAGCGCAGGCCTATGAAACGATGGGTGAAAGGGTTTGTGTTATCGCGGAAGCTTTGAAGAATCAGGAATCAGAGAAAGCGATTGAAGAATTGGAAAACTTAAAGTCCGAAGCAAGAAAGAATGGGGAAAAAGTCAATGAAATCGTTAAGCGGTGGAATTAAGAAACTCATGATCTGCTTGTTCAGCTTTTGTATGCTGGTGCAGAATACCGACAGCATCCGGGCGGTGAATGAGCGGAGAATTGTTGAAAAGTACAACCAGACAGGTCCGTATTACAAGGTGGATATCACGGAGAATGATCCGGTCAACAATGAGGAGCCGGAAGAACAGCCGTCCCAGCCGGAAACAACGCCGGACGGAAAACCGCAGCCTTCGTCAAGTCCGGAAGTCACAGCCGAACCGGAGCCGACGCCGGAAATCACAGCTGAGCCGACGGTTCAGCCTACCGTTAAACCGGCTCCGGAGCCAACTGCGGAACCCACGGTCGTTCCGACGCTGACGCCGCAGCCGACGCTGACGCCTGCCGTCACACCGTCTGCCGCACCGACGGTCACGCCCTCTGCCAGCGCCGCGCCGCTGGAATTTACGCAGACGGAAACCAATCCCGCCGATCCGCAGCCAGAGGATTTTGCGGATCCGGAAATCGTGGATGAAAGAACTGTTATTTATACCAACAAGGAAGACCAGAATCTGAAGAAAATGGTGATGGGTGTCATTCGTAATTATAAAACGGAAGCCGGCTTTGCCCCGATTGATACTCAGCTGACGCCGGCGGTCAATCTGCTTTCAGAGGAAGGCCGCGATGTTTTCGTGCAGAACACGGCGAACGTTGTCCGCAGCTATTATCCAGCGGACTCTCAAACCGGCGTTGTCTTGGAAAAAGACGATGTCCGCGTCACCGTGATTCCGCAGCTGAAGCAAATTGGTGAACCAAGCGCAGAGGGAGCTCAGCTGATCTATCCGATGGAGAATCAGATCAATCTGCGGTATACGGTGATGCCGGCCTGGGTCGAGGAGGAGCTTGTTCTGTATGAAAAGCCGCAGACCGCTTCTTTTACCAGTCGGATCACGGTGGAAAACGGCGCTGTCCGACCGGGCGACGAACACGGGGTAGTCGTCGTGGATCAGAACGAGCAGCTTGCCTTACTGATCCGTGCGCCGAAAGCCAAAGACGCCGCCGACAATGAAACAGAAGTCCGCGTCGCGCTGAATGGCGATCAGATCGAATACAGCGTAGATGAGAGCTGGCTGATGAGCGACGACCGCGTCTATCCAGTCGTCATCGACCCCAACTATTTCGGCTACGCGCACAACGGCACGGACGTCAGCGTATCGCAGAGCCGTCCGACCAAGACGCTCGGCAATCCGAATATGGAAGCCGATAACTGGGTGTTGAAAAACTATGACGACGCATTCCTGTTTATCGGGAATCATCCGCGTTATTCCCATGCCTTCAGCTTCTATAAGATTAACGATGACCGGATGAACGAAGTGCTCAAAGGCAAATACATCAAAAAAGCGACGCTGAATATCGTCCAGGGAAAAACCAAGCCGGGCACGACGAATGAGTTGCTCGCCTGCAGCATTCCGGGTACTTACGATATTACAAAAGCGACATATCTGAACATGCCGACCAATTACGACTGCTTTACCAGCGACTGGACCTGGGAAGGCTTCTGGCTGCATACGCTGGATATTACGCCGTATGTCAAGGATGTCGCGGAAAACAACAAGCCGAATAACGGCGTGCTGCTGACGCTGAAGGATCCGGATTCCAGTTATCTGGAAATGTATGCGTCGGAATACTATTACATCACCGGTACCGGAGAAGATACGCCGTATGTCGAAGCAGAATACTATGACAGTCCGGACATCACCATGACCGACGTCAACCAGTTTACCTGGAATGTCCGGCCTTTCGTCAAGTACGATTTCAAAGAAGGCCTGGCGTATCTGGTCGCTGTGGGTTTCGACGGAACCGCGCCTTACCATGCCCAGACAACCGTCACGATCAAAGACGGGGAAACTGTGAAATTCACCGAAACGATGGAAGCGGTGGATAACTTTTACCGTTATCCGGAATATCCGGAAATTGAAAAAGCCCAGAGCTACAACGAAACGAAGGTCAGCAATTACCAAACCGGGAAGTTCTTTGACAGCTTTGAGCCGGGAAAATTATATACCGTGCAGTTCCAGTCGGTGAAGGGAACGCAGAAAAGCACGGTGAAAGAAACCTATTTCAGAACCTATGAGGTCAAGGGGTTTGATTTAGTCAGCTCGATCGCTTCATTCTACGGCATCACCAAGGAAACACTGATGCAGGATAACAATCTGCAGGATGAACTGGTCACCCAGGGCAATATCCTGTTTATCCGCGAACCGCAGAAAAACAAAGATGTTGATTATGTGGAAGAGGATTTATCGACAGATCAGAAAAAGCAGGTGGACGCGGCGCTGCGCGGACGGGATGTGCAGTGCGAATTCGGTTTTGAGCCGATCAACCTGAACACCGGCAACTTCATTCTGGAAAGTCAGGATTTCGCAATGAACGTCCTGGAGGAAAGCTTTACTTTCTCCCGGGCCTACAACAGCAGTGCGGCCGGCGTCTTCGGTATTTTCGGCATGGGCTGGGCGTTCAGCGGACTTTCCCGGATTTCCAGTGATGATCAAGGCGCCACAGTCATTTTAGAAGACGGCACCAAGTATTACTTTGCCAAGCAGAGCGACGGCACGTATGTCAATAACCTGACGACGGTCTTTAAGCTGACATGGGATACCGATCATTTCGTTTTGAAAAATCAGGACACGACCTGGGTTTACAATGAACAGGGATTTGTGACGAAGACCTTGGACAAGCAGGGCCGCGAAACAACCTATACCTACAAACAAGGCCTGCCGGATACGATTACATTAAAAGACGGCAAAACGATAACCTTCCATTACAATGCCGAGAATCTGGTCGACGAGATTCGGCTGGGAGAAAAGGATAAGGTCAGCTATGGCTACGACACGAATCTGAATCTGATCTCTTTTACCGATCAGACCGGCGCGGTGATCGAGTATGCCTATGACACCGATCATAACATGACCTCGTGGAAGAATCAGAACGAAGCGCTGGTCATCACCAATACGTATGACGCCAATCACCGCGTAACCAAGCAGGTTGACGGCGAAGGCAATGTCATGACGCTGGAATATCTGGAAGGCCGCACGAAAACCACGGATGCCAAAGGCAATGTGGAAACTACCTGGTTTGACGCCAAGGGTCAGACCACCAAGGTGGAATACGCGGATAACCGTCAGGTATTAAAGACCTTTGTGAATGGTCTGTTAACCGAAGAAACACTGGAAAACGGCATTCGCTGGAGCTATACTTACGACCAGAACGGCAATCAGCTGACAGCGGCGCGCAGCGATGGTTTTAAGGAAACCCGGACGTATGACGCGAATAACAACCTGCTGACAAAGTCGAATACTGCCGGGCAGAGTGAAGCCTGGACCTATGATGCCCGCAGCAACAAGACCAGTCATACCGATGCGTTGGGGCAGACCACAACCTACGCTTATAACGAACTCAACCAGATGATCAGCGAAACCGATCCGCTCAAGCATACGACGACTTATGAATATAACGAACAGGGCCGGGTAAGCAAGGTCACCTATCCGGATGGTACATTTTATACTTATACGTATAATGCGGCCGGATATCTGTTGACCGCGACGGATCAGGATAACCGGAAAACGACGCATGTGCTGAACGCACGTAATGAAATCGTGCAGATCATCAATCCGGACGGCGGCACAAAATCGTTTACCTATGACGCCGCAGGCAACAAGCTGTCGGAAAGCGATTTTAACGGCAACGTCACAGCCTACGAATATGATCTGTACGGCAACATCGTAAAAATGACCGATCCGCTGGGCAACGTCACAACTTATACTTATGATTCAAACCAGAATCTGATCAAGACGACCTATCCGGACGGTGCGGAGACGACCCGCACGGTGGACAGCCGCGGCCGCACAGTTTCCCAGACGGCCAACGGACTGACGAGTACCTATACGTACAATCAGTACGGCGTCGCAACAGAAACCAACGCGCATCAACAGACGAAAACCTTCACTTATGACGCGCTGGGCAACATCGTAAAAACAAAGGACTTCGACGGCTTGGAAACCACATCCACTTATGATGCCCTGGACCGGGTTCTGACGACGACTGACAAAGCCGGCAACGTGACCACGTATGCCTATGATGCAAAGGGCCAACGGACCAGTCAGACAACCTCGCGGCAGAAAATCACCTATGAATATGACGCACTCGGTCATGAAATCAAACAGACGCTGACCAACGACAATCAGGTCAAGGTTACGGAAAAGGGCTATGATGTCATGGGTCATCTGATCAGTGTGAAGGATCTGCTCGGCCATACGACGACGTATACGTATTCCAAGGGCTTAAAAACAAAAATGACCGACGCCCTGGGGCAGGAAACGATTTACGCGTATGACGCTCTGGGCCGGGTTATCAGTGAAACCAGCGCGGATAAGAAGGTTCGTCGTTGGAGCTATGATCACGAAGGCAATATCCTCAGCGCCACAGATACCAACGGCCAGACGACGACTTTCGTTTACAATGGCAATCAACAGATGATCGAACAAAAGGATGCTTTGAACAACCGGACGACGACCACTGTCGACAGCCGCGGCCGCACAATCTTAACGACAACGCCGCTTGGCAATAAAACCGGTTTCCAGTATGATATCCACGGCCGTTTGACGCAGAAGACGCGCAATGGCAAGGTCGTTGAAAGCTATGTCTACGATCAGTTCGGGAATCTGACGTCCCAGACCGTCCAGGGCTTAACGACGACGTTTGTTTACGACGCTTACGACCAGCTGATCAAAACGACCGAGCCGACCGGTCTGGTCACGGAAAATATGCTGGATGAGCGGCATCGTTTGACGCAGGTGAAAGTGAACGGCGAAATCAATCACACTTATACCTACGACGCCTACGATCAGGTGATTTCGGAAACGGACGCTTACGGCAGTACGACAACCTATAAAATCAACGCCGACGGCCGGATTCTTCAGAAAACGGGTCACGGGATAACGACGGATTATACTTATGACGCCAACGGCAACTGCCTGAGTCAGACAGACAGTCTGAAAAATACCAAAGTATTTGCCTATGACGCACTGAACCGCCTGACAAGCGAGACGATCAACGGCGCAGAAATTCTCTACGTTTATGATCTGCGCGGTCATGTCACCCAGCTGACCGACCGCAACGGCAATGTAACCGCAACAACTTATGACGGAGAAGGCAATCTGTTGTCAACGACCGCCAACGGACATACGACACAGTCCGTTTACGATGCGGTAAATCAGAAGATTGCGGAAAAGGTCGATAACCAGACGATCCGGCAATGGGCCTACGACGCTGACGGCCGGCTGATCAAGGAAACCGACGGACTGGGCGGCGTCACGCAGACGGTTTATAACCCGGCGGGACTGGTTTCCAAGACGGTCGATCCGATGGGCTACGCGACGGAATATACTTATGACGAGCGTGATAATCTGACCCTCAGCAAAGACGCCAAAGGAAATACGATCCAGCGGCAGTACAACGCGCTGAATCAATGTGTGAAGGAAACATCGAAAATCGGCGGCGTCACAGCTTATGAATACGATCTTTTCGGCAACGTCAGGAAAACGACCTATCCGGACGGCGGCGTGGAAACGTTCACCTACAACGCCTAAAATCAAAAGGTCAGTGAAACGAAGACCAACGGCTCGGTTTGGAAATATTCGTATAATGCTTACAATCAGCTGCTGAAAACGTGGCAGGATAATGTTCTGATTGAAGAAAACGTTTACGACGCGATCGGCAATAAGATTGAATTCTATGACGCGCTGCGCAACAAGACGAGCTGGCAGTATGATAAGACCGGCCGCGTCATCCTGCAGAAAAACGCGCTGAACCAGGCGCAGACCTACACCTACGACGAAGAAGACCGGCTGCTGAGCAAGACGGATGAAGCCGGGATTACGACGGTCTATACCTATGACGCGGCTGACAACGTCCTGAGCGAAAAGGTCAATAACGCGAAGACAACGCGCTGGACGTATGATGCCTTTAATCAGGTGCTCAGCGAAACCGATCCGTCGGGCAGCACAACCCGGTACGAATATGATCTGAACCAGCGGCGGATTAAGACGATTGACGCGCTGGATCATGTTCAAACGGTGGAATACAATGCCGCCGGTTATGAAATTGCAGCGGTGGACGCCAACGGCAAGCGTTATGAAAAGGTTTACGATGAAGTCTACAACCTGATTCAGGAAAAAGATCCGCTGAAGCATATCGTTACCTATACTTACGATGCGGCAGGGAACATGACTTCCGTTCAGGACGCCCGCGGCTTTAAGATCAATTATACGTTGAACAAGATGGGCAAGGTCACGCGCCGGTATTATGATCAGACGGAAGTGCTGTATGCCTACAATACTTCAGGCGAACTGATCAAAGCGACGGATGAAGATAAGAAGTCGGAAGAATATACGTATGATAAAAACGGAAATCTGTTAACCTTGAAGCAGAAAGACGGAACGGTCATTACCTATACCTACGACGCTAATCAGAATCTGCTTTCCAAGCCGGATGCCGCATTTACCTATGACGCGCTCAACCGGGTTATCACGATGAACGATGATCAGGGCAAGACCGAATATACCTATGACGCGGCAGGCAACACCACACAGGTTGTCCGGGACGCCAAAACGATCAAGTATGAATATGACGCCTATGGCAACCGCACGAAGATTGTCTATCCAGACAACACATCGATCACCTATCAATACGATCTGTCCGGCAGAATGACGAAAACCGTCAACGCGTCGCATTATTCTAACTATGAATATGACGCGCTGGGACGGATGACCAAGGAGTGGATGTGCAACAACGTCGTCATCACCAAGAGCTATGACAACAACGGCAACCTGCTGACCCAACTGACCAAGCTGGGCACACGGACTCTGAGTTCTTATACGTACGTCTACAACGACATCAACAGCGTCATTCAGGAAACAGAGATCCTGAATGGAACGACAACGGTCAAGGATTACAGCTACAATGAAAACGACGAGCTGATCAAAACGGTGAAGACGCAGGGAAGCAGCACCACAACGACCGAGTATGTGATCACGCTGACCGGCAACAAGACGGAAGTCACGGAAGGACAGGTGACCTACCGGGCAACTTATGACGACTTCAACCGGATCAAGACGTATTATGATGGCACTTATCATATTACCTATGCTTATGACGCCAATGGCAACCGGATCCGGGAAGGCCGCGACGACAACACGGTCAAGGAATACACATACAACAAGCTGAACCAGTTGATCAGCGTGAAGGATTTCGACGGAACTGTAACAACGTATGCGTATGATGGAGCGGGAAACCGGATCCGGCAGACCGCAGACCGTACGAATACCGT
>PVML01022493.1_pt1 | contig 33608 bp, 30 predicted proteins | sample 1853371 | NCBI WGS metagenome assembly PVML01 (sample SAMN08533508, study PRJNA380276) | Human gut metagenome, whole genome shotgun sequencing project. | isolation source: participant 1, chromium library | host: Homo sapiens | collected 2017 | reverse complement strand
TGCTGTACAGTTTCCTTCGTTTGCTGCAATTATATGGTGATTCGGATCAATTCCATATTTATTCATCAAATAATTGCACAATCCTTTAAGCTGAGAATCTGGAACCCCTGTATAAAAATCTGCCCCTATTATTTCTAATAATTTTTCAACTAACATACTCGCTCCTTTGTATTTTTATTATTAAAACTACAAATTTCCCAATAGTCCATCTTATCCCTCTTGTTCTATATATAACTGTTGCCTATAGACATGTCAAGAGTAGGCATCTTCCTACATATTTTTAATCAGCCTTTCAATCGTTCAAGTAAACACTTTCATGTATAATACTCTATTCTTCATAAAATGCTACAATATACCACTAAACATTTTCTCTTTGTTCCAACTCATGATTGTAAATAAACTCAATATCTTCCGTAACTACTTATATTTTTCTTATCATCCTTATATGCCTTTCTACTTCAACATATAAAAATGAAATTAAACTTCTTCGTAGTATTCCCCAAATTGGTAAATACTTTAAATTCATACACATAGATATTATAAATAGTCCACATGCACTGACAGCAATTGCTGCCGCTCTTAAAAGATGATTATCCGTACAGTAGTTTATTATGCTAAAAACTATGAATAATGACACCCCATTCTTTATATTACATATATCCTTATACTTAGAAATAAATAAACCAATGGGAATAAATAGGCATCCTCTTAACAATCTTCCATTTCTTATGCTATTTTCCATAATTTCTGCTATCTCATTTTCCATGAAATTTGTATGAGTGCCATACTGTGAAAAATCATCGAGTAAGTAAGAGAGCATACCGAACCAAACTGCAATAAACAGACATTTTTCAACATACTTATCTTTTACGAATCCTCTTAATATCAGTAATAATTCCACTGCATAAATTGACGAAAGCAAATACCATAATGGCCATGAGTTATAATGTTCTCCAGTAAATATTAAATTTATAACATATGACCTAAATCCTCTTATTAAAGAATAACTACCCAACTTAAACCCATGAACCGCCAATGGTATATATATAATTGACCAAAGTACATATATCTTAATTAGACTATTTCTATAATTTTTTAGAACATCACCAAAAGCCAAAGCACCTTTTAAATACTTCTCACCAAGTAGGAAGCCCGCTGCTATAAAGAAAAATGGAACAGCTAAAGCAAACCATTGGTTATAAACAAAATTTTGAATATTTGCTGTACAACCATATAATGGCCCTGTGTGTATTGCTACAACACAAATAGCCATTAAAAACTTCATTATATCAATAGCACAATATTGATTGATTGCTTGCTTGCTTGCTTGCTTGCTTGCTTGCTTGCTTGCTTGCTTGCTTGCTTGCCAATACTATTTACATTTTCCATCATCTGTCAACCTCCCTAATCTAAATAATTTTTACAAATGTCCGTAATAATGTACTAATTGCATTTCCTCCCCATTCAGTTGGTATTTATATGATTCATCTCCTCTAGTAAAATCTACCATTTCTATTTCATTTTTTAGACAATCTAAAATATAATCATACGCTCCTCTAAACATTGGTGAATAGAACTTATATTGCTCATTAAAACAATTTTGCATTATTCGTACACACGAATCTTCTTTCAAACCATACAGATAACCTGCAATAGAATCATTCAAATAGACTATTACAAACACAGAATTTTCCATTGATCCCATTGCGTCATAAATTATATTATTATGCATCTCTTTGTATTTTCGGTACTTAACTCTTATATGCGAAGAAATCAAATGTATAATATCCGTTTTTATCATATTTTTTTCTGACATTCTATCAATGTGGACTTGCCTCAATTTATCAAGAATGACATCATCACCAATATTATGATTAACGATTTCCAGTCTATACTCAATACCATCCCGCTTCATCCTGTTCACAGCAGTTCTTAGATTTTGCCTCACATGTTTCGAAAGTATACCATTATAATTTTCTTCCTTATTACCTTGCAAATTCACATGAACAGAAACGGTATTATCTAATTTATTAAGACTTGTTTGTCTCAAAAAGCTGTTAAACGCAGTATTCTCTATAATATCGTCAAAGAAAAAATTTAAATTTGAATTCTTTCTTGCTATATATCCCATTAAAGTATTGAATTCTTCTTCAGAAGCGTCATCATAAATGCAATTCACGTAATCAGAATAACTAGCATGTCCTAACAAGTACATACCTTTCTTTCTGCCAAACCATTTTGTTTTATTTGAATGCTTATGAATGATAATTGGCATTATAATCTTTGGTTTTTTATTAATTACTAATCTGTAAATAACCAAATCTGTGTAATAATTACACAAAAAGCTCTTAAACAATTCTCTTACCACCAGAATATTCCAATCAAACGATTGATAAACTGTCATATCTGCACCATGTTCTAAATTCTCCCATTCATCCTTTAAATCATAAAAATCTTCTATTTTTCTAATTTGCTTTTCCTCAACTACATTTACCACTTTTCTCACCTTAATAACTTTTTATATTTTCTGGCTCACTAACTTTTTCTCCTAAAAAATCATCAATTCTTTATGCCCTTCATCCTCGCATTTCCGTTTTCCAAGCTGCTTCCCTTCCTGAGTTGTCATACTTGTTCATCTGTTTTTAATATCCAAGTAAAATACCTCTACTGAAATCAATAGCATGTACATTCGTGCAATTAATTCTTTATTATAAATCGCTGCCACATAGCCAATTCTGCTAGCTATATCATAGCAAGCAACCAATCTTTCCCATTTATCCCATTTTTGAAATTCTTTATCACTTTTCGCATTTATGTTAACAGCAACCAACCAACATTACTCTCCATTATTCAAAAAACGCTGCAGTTCCTCAGGTGTTCCTAATACATGCACTTTCTTTGCATCCACAATAGAAATCGTAACTGGCATGCCCTTTTCAATCATTAAATTATACAAAGGAGCAATGTATTTCTCATTTTTCTCCATCTTACTATCATCCTTGTAATATTCCTCATACAAGTTACTATAAAGTCTTGCCGAAGAAAAATAATACGCACCAAGAGTACAGTTATCAGAAACTCTAACCTTTTCCCTAACCTCAGTCACCTTACCGTTTTCATCCAATTTAACAAAACTCCAGTGATTTCCAATAGCAAAAAAACATGGTATATGTCCATCACCCGAAATAGCTCCATATGTCATTTCATTAGGTTCTACATAAGTATCAATGTTATAAATCATAATGTCTTCATCAGGTTTACAATACGGAATAGCGAGCATACATGTTGTAGCCTGTCCATCTGTTAAGTGATCAATATTGATTACTGTAATATCAGTAACACCATACTTTTTCATTTTTTTCTTGATAAATTCTTCTGTATTATCTTCTTTTTTTACCACAAAAATATACTTAGAAACATGGTCATTATATCCTATTAAAGAATCCATAGACCACTCAAAAAGAGTTTTCCCCTTTGCTTCAATCATGTACTTAGGGCAATTATAGCCAGCTTTTTTAAACCTAGAACCAAGTCCGGCCATTGTAATAATTATATTCATACCGATTTCTCCTTAGATTTGCTACAGATTTCATCAAGTTCCTCAACCGTGTTATTTAAAAATTCATCTGGTCTTATCGTGCGATCATCCACATAAAATCCTTTATGGCCTGGCCAAACCTTACCATATACTATTTCATCATAGGGGATGTCCCATTTTTTTAGCCAATTATGAAGCACTTCAGCTGTATACTTATTGATAAGGCCAATATTACCATTATAAGAATTCATATTTCTTGAAGTATAAAGAATAATTTTCGCTCCATTGTCATGGTAATACTTCATTTTAGCAACAACATTAGCATACGGAACCACATCCTCATAATTCTCTTCCTTTTTTTTAATCGGACAAATTGTTCCATCAATATCAAATACAAATGAATACTCCTTAAACATTAACTACACCTCAATTTCTATGACTCTATTTAATATTTCCAAACCAGTACCAAGCATTACCAATTGATGATTAAAACTCTCTCTATGAAGAGGAATCATACTTAAAAATAACAATGCTTCTATAAGCTCAATTTTCTTTAACTCATTACCAATCTCTTCTTGAAATACATCTAGAAACACTTGATATAAATCAAACTCTCGATCCTTATCAAATAATGAGAACTTAATCATATTTTCCTCATGTTTAAGTTCAAATAAATCTTTAATTATATAATCATATTTTCCATCAACACTGTGAAATAATTTAGCAAGTTCGTATCTGGAATCACCATAAATATCATAAGCTCCAAACTTGCCACGTGGATCAATTACTTTAATGAATGAAAAATTATTATCAATCATCATATTAGCAAAACATAAATCCCCGTGGATAATATTAAACTCTTCCACATCATACAACATCTTCGGAATTATATCTTTTAATATGTCCACAATAGCATTCAAAGATTTATATACTGTTCCATTAACTCTGATCGGTTTGCCAAAAAATTCAGAAAACCTTTTGTCTTCCTTTAGCTTATCAAAACGCTGGATTGTCTTTGTTAAATACATATCTTCCAGCGCTGGTTTAATATTGTTATCAACTACTTTATATCTTTTCATATCATGGCAGATAAATCTGATCCGATCAAAAATCATCTCCCACTGGTATATACTCAAATCACCATTCAAAAAAAGTTCATGCACAGTATGATATGCATAGTATTCCATACTAACATATGGTTTTCTATACTCTAATGAATAATTAAAAATCCTAGGTCTTAAATATTCAATATCAGCCGGAAGCTTTAGATACCACTTAATTTCACCAATAAACTTGTCCTTATCGTCACTATATTTTGTCAAAATACCACGATTCTTATCAATATCTATATGATTGAACTCTCTGGCCTTAACCTCAAGTTTCGCGTTGTAATATCTATCAGCATGACCAATATCAAACCAATTTGATGTCTTAATCTCAACTAATGGATGAATTTCACTATAAAAACGTAATGCTCGATAAAATGCACTTACAATTTCTTCATTGTCAACAAACGCCTTATCCAAACATATCTTAAAAGCTGCTGCATCTGAAAGATAAAATACACCAACAAACAGCTTTTCTTTATTTATGCTCTGATTAAATGACTTTTTCTTATCATAAATCTCTTTAAGCACACCTTTTTCAATGTTGAAATAAGTCCATTTATCCGACACATAATCCTCAGCATAATAAAAACAATCTGATGGATTATCATAGATGTTATCCATTACAATAGTATCACCGAAATTTATGATCAGCGAGTCAGCATCTCCAATTCCATAATAGATTGTATGAGCTAAATCTCTCATGTCAGGTATATCACTAATATTTATATCTTTATATTTTCCTAATTTTTTATGTACCTTTTCTGCTTCCTCATAACAGAGTACCTCTATATCACATTTTCCAATATACTGTTTATATAAGTAACTAAATACTGTATGCCCATTAATTGGATATATAACGGCTGGAAGCTTTCCCAAGTTTTGGAGTTCTTCTGGCACTATTTTGGCAGAAGGAATTATGAGACATGGTTTCTTCATCGGTTAATCACTCTTTTTATTCTTTTCTTAAAATTCTTTATTAAAAATTTTCTTGACTGAACAAACATCTTTTTTCTTTTTGCATTCTTGCTTTCTGTAGTCAAAAAACCGTGTTCTTGACTAACAGCTAAAATCTTTATTTTTGCGTCACGCAAAAAATCTTCCTCTAATTTCCGATTAAAAATTGTAGTTTCATCGCATCTAATAATATTAATGTGTTGCTCACGATAAAGCTTAATTAATGAGTCCGCATTTTTCTTATTCAGCATCATACATGGAAACTCAAGTATTCCAATATTTCCACCTCGGTTATATTCAAAAAAATTTTGTATAAACCTTTCTGAATTCTTTACATATGAGTTAAGCAAATCCTCCGTATATTTTATGGTATATGAGAATATCTTGGCATTATCATATATATATGTTTGAATCCACATAACCTCCATTAATCCAACTGGTTTAGTGAAATTTTTTATTTCCCAATCATAAATACGCTCGACAACCTTCATCGGAAATCCTTGATCAGCACACATTTTACTTATAATTTCTTTCGTATAATACCACATAAAATGTTCAAATGGCATTACTTCAAGTCTACGTCCAAACAAATAATCTGCAATTGCAAAATGCTGAGACAAAAAAGAATCCGTTATTGTTCTTGATGAAGATTTTGATACAATCAAATAGGGACTTTCAAAAAAGTCATCAAATTCTTTATCCATATTTGTATTCGCAATCCATGAAGACTCACTATCTAGAACAAGAAAGCGTTCCGCATTAATATATAGCATGCTATATACCTTTTTTAAGGTTTGATACGATGTATGTCCATATTTCTTTAAAAGATCTTTTGATGTCTCATTTACACCATACTCCTTAAATATAGCTTCAACATCATATATTTCTATTGGCATTGTGCTAATATACTCAGCAAATCTCTCTTCAAACTGTGTTTTTTCTACTTTATCACTTAATACAAATGTAATTATTGTATTCTTAGATTCGCCACAATACTTTTTATAACTTTCTAAATATTCTTTTATATACTTAAAATGACCTTCATATGTTGGTGTTAAAATACAATTTTTCATTTTATCTCTTTCCGAGGAAAACTTTACCTTTTCTTATACACATGCTCTCCAGTCCCATTGCTACACTCGCTTTTCTGCCTGTATATTTAACCCCCAAAACATCAAAGGAACTTTTGGGAACAATAACAAAATAATCTTTTAAATACTTCCAGTATTCTTTTACAGTTATATCAGGCTTCTTGTCCCTCATCCTTAATATGTAATCAATGGTTTTTCTTGAACCATTATGTAATCTTTCCTCTATTCTTTTCGTCCAAATCATCCTGTGCTATTAATGGCGAGTTTCAATACTCTTCCATAGTTGTCTTGCTTCTTTTATACCATTTAATGCAGAAACTTGCTGTAAGTTAGAATTTAAAATTTCCACATCGGATAGCCCCTTATTTAGCAAAACATAAAATATTCTCTTGTATACTTAAATGACCTTCATAATTAGGTATCTATATACTGTATTTCACATTGTTTTATACTCCACTATAGTATTTTTTATCCTCTCTACCAAACCTTCTACATCTAATCCTACACATTTTAATAAATTAGGGTAAGAATCTGGATATAAATATGTATCATTAACCCCTATAGGTACTAGTTTTTGACACACATTATTGGCAACTAATTCTGAAATAGCACTATATAATCCACCGATTATACTATGTTCTTCTACAGTAAAAGCAATTGGGAACTTACCATACCTTTCAACTGTAGTGTAAGCTAATGGTTTTATATATGGTATATCTACAACAGTAACATTAATATTCAATTCATGTAATCTTTTTGCTGCGTTGATCACATTATAGGTCACCGTTCCAGTTGTATATATAACAGCATCTTCTCCATAATTACATAATTCTATCACATTACCAAATTCAAACAAGCTATAATCACTATAAATATTCGATAATTTATTTCCAGTAAGGCGAATATATACTGGCTTTCCTAATTTAGCAGCCTCTTCAATCATATATGCTTCCATCATTGAATCAGATGGAGACATTATAACCATGTTAGGAATTGCTCGCATCACAGAAAGATCATCTAATGCTAAAGATGCGGCCCCAAGATTTCCTGATACTAGCCCAGCAGAACCACCTATTAATATTATATTTAATGCCATTTGTCCTGCAGTCATACGTATTTGATCAGCAGCCCTCATCGTAATAAATGGTGCATATGCTATTCCATACGGAATAAACCCTTCGTGTGCCATTCCTCCCAAAATAGGAATTAAACTTTGCTCAGAAATACCTATTTCCAATTCTCTATCATTTAATCGTCCTTTTACATCAAATCTACTTCCAACATCCGCATAAACAACAACGATTTTTTCATTTTCCTTATGAAGCTTAGACAATACATACCCTACCGTTTTTCTAGAATCTAATTTCATTAAAGCACAATACTCTTCGGAAATATTCATACTATCTATCTCCTTTCAGGCAAAGTTCCTTAATTCCTTGCTCGTACAAATAATCTGTCAAGATATTTTGATGCCACTCCGCATTGTTTTCGGCAAAACTAACCCCTTTCCCCTTAATAGTATTTGCTACAATTGCTATTGGTTTATCACTATTTCTATAACGTAATGCTTGCTCAATTTTATTATAATTATGACCATCTATAACAATAGTATCAAAACCAAATGAACGCCATCTTTCTTCTAATTGAGCCATTTTATTAATTTCCTCTGTATTACCATCAATTTGTAATTTATTTCTATCAACAATTACTGTAACATTATTTAATTTCAAATGACTTGCTATAGACGCCGCCTCCCATACAGACCCTTCATTACATTCTCCATCTCCATGGAAAACATATACATGCGATATATTATTCTTCTTTTTCTTAAGACTCCACGCCACTCCAATTCCATATGCCAAGCCTTGACCTAAGCTTCCCGAAGAAAATTCCAAACCATATTCAGGATTTCTAACTGATTGTTTGTAAAATATTGCATCTTTTCCAAGTAAATTATCAAACATAGCTAAGTCATCATATATACCTGCTCTATACATTGCAACATATTGAGCAATTGATCCATGACCCTTACTCATAACCACTCTATCTCTTGTTTCGTCAGTTAAATTGTTTTTATCTAATCTGATTACTTTTTGGTATAATACTGTCAACATATCTATTATAGAAAAACATCCGCCAAGATGAACCCCATTATCTCCCAGTCTTTTTCCAAGTACTAAAATATCCTTTCTAGATTCATATGCAATATTTTTCATAACACTCATTACTTTAATCTTTTCCTTTCATAATCAAGTATGGCTTGATAATCTTCGTAAAAATCAAACTCCCGCCAGAATTCACCAGCCACATCAACATAAGTTATAGGCTCATTATCTTTTATGTTATAGTTTATAAGTAGATCCTCAAAATACTTATCGAAAAATTCATGATCTATATATTCTTTAATTCTTTCTTTTACATTTCCAACAAAATTTTTAGAGATTTTAGATAAACCCATATATTCATATGTCCTATCAATTAAAGGGGTTTCAGGACCATACTGATTAATTTTTTTATTATCTCCAACCGAAAAATAAAAATCTCCTGTTTCAATTCTAGAACTATCAACTGCCATTGAAATATTACCAGTTGCCTTCTGCATTAATCCCAAAAATTTTTCTGGATAATACAAATCGGCACTAGTAAGCAAAATATCATCATCATCAAACTCATCAATAGAAAACCATAAGCTAACAATATTATTCGTAATTGCATAAAAAGGATTTACATAGTACTTTACATCTAAACCATCTAAGGCTTCATAGATCAATTCTTTTTTATAACCAACACAAACAATAGGCATTATATTATTATTAACCATATTTTGTACCGTTCTTCTTATAATCGGCGTCCCATCATCTAATTTTAACGTTGATTTTGGTATCCCATCTATTTTTTCGGAAATTCTGCTTCCTTTTCCAGCTGCAAGTATTATCGCTTTCATTATTACTCCTCCGGTATCAATCTAATAATTTCTTTAAACGGCATACATATATCATCACATTCTTTTGCTCTATGACTCTTTAAAATAAGTTTAGCTGCATTTTGCATTGCCGGAAAACCAGTCCTTGTAAGTTGATTTGCATAGATAACCACATTTACTCCTCTTTCCTTAAATTCCTCTTCCGTCACTGAATTGAAGGATGTCGGCACCACGACAATAGGCGTAGTTTTATCATCAGCACGAAACTTCTCTACAAATTCAAATATTTCATCCGGTTCCTTTTTACGACTATGGATCATTATTGCATCTGCTCCTGCCTTAGTAAAAGCAAAAGCTCTCTCAAGCGCATCTTCCATACCTTTCTCCAAAATGAGACTCTCTATTCTTGCACAAATCATAAAATCAGAAGTCTTTTGAGCCTTTTTCCCTGCTCTAATCTTTTCACAAAAATCTTCAATCGATGCTTGCGTCTGTTTTACCTCATTTCCAAACAGGGAGTTCTTCTTAAGTCCTGTCTTATCTTCTATGATAGCCATAGAGACTCCCATTCTCTCAAGCGTTCTGACTGTATAAACAAAATGCTCTGTAAGTCCACCAGTATCTGCATCGAAAAGAATAGGCTTGGTAGTAACTTCCATAATGTCATCTATTGTTCTAAATCTGCTTGTCATATCAACCAGTTCAATGTCTGGTTTTCCCTTTGCAGTTGAATCACAAAGAGAAGATATCCACATAGCATCAAACTGCCTTGCTCCACCATTCTCATATACGACAGTATTTTCAGCAATAAGGCCGGTGAGTCCACTGTGTGTTTCTATAGCATTTACGAGACCTTTCATACCAATTTCTTTTTTTAGTCTGGCACGCCTTATATCAGGTAAAGCTGCCTGCTCCCTAAAATAAGCATCAAGCTTTTTATAGTCAATATTACCAGAATATGGGAACTCAACAAGTTCTCCACCATATTGATTTAACAATTCAATTACTTCATCCCTTATCGGCTTCAGATTACCAGTTTTCCAATTATCACCATGAACAACGATGTTTGGCTTTAATTCTTCCAGAACTTTCTTATAACTAATAGAATCCTGTTCTACTACCTTACTTACGCCCTTAATTTGAGAAATAATTTTTACTCTTTCATCATAATTAAGAAGCGGATATCTTTTAAAACTTGCCACTGCTTCATCAGTAAGTACACCTACTGTCACTTCGCCAAGCTTTGCAGCCTGCTCAATAATTGCAATATGTCCTCCGTGAATGATATCTGTACTCATAGATACAAAAACTGACTTTTTCATAAATTCTTTATCCTTTCTTTTTAATCTTTGCATATATTATTTTTATAACTTCATTTACCATTTTATAATTGATTACCACTGAAAATATACAACCCATTAATAAAACGATAAAATTTGTGACCACACTTTCTATCCTATCTGTAAAATAAAACGGAATAAGTAATAGCAACAAGAATTTGTTAGCCACGGATATCTTTATATTGACCAATCCGTTTAAGCCAATAAGTCTTACAAGCCATATCACTATTGAACCAATGCAAGTTGAGATGCTTGCAACCTGTATTCCATACTTCCTCATAAACAGTAAATTTATTAAAAAATTAACTATTGCAGCTAATATCGTGCTTAATGACACATTTAAAGACTTCTTATAATAGCCATAAAACGCTCCTAATAAGCTTCCGATCGAGCCAAATATAAAGCCTACATACAGAAAATACGTATAATGATATGCTTCTACAAAATTCCCCCCGACAATATAACGAAATATCAATTTATTTCCAGTAATAAGAACAATCGCAATACCTATCATCACTTTTATATACATATTATATATTCTTCCAGCATACTTCTCCGTTTCCTTCATATCTGAAGCTGAAAGTATATCATCTGACCATGCAGATGCAAATATAGAATGTACAACATTCAGTATAGCCGGTATTTTGCACGCCATCGCATATACACCATTAGCTCCCATTCCCAAAAAGAAAGCTAACATCAATCTATCTGAAACATTTAATATCCACCAACTTAACTGATTGGGTAGCAAAGGCACTGCATACCTGAGGAGTTCTTTTTTCAATTCCTTTGTAGGATTTCCACTCTTTAAATAGTTTCTGGCATGTATTCTATACTCCAGAATAATAATTGCAGCTATATATGCAGCACAATTCGATATCATCAAGAATCTATAATCTTGATGAAGAACCACAAGCCCCAAGATATTACCAATAAGTGTTACAGCTGTTACTACTACACCAGTAAACGAGTAGAGCTTTTGCTGATGCATACCTCTGCAAAGTTGAAGCCACATAGTATATACTGAATATGTGAATAGCCATGCAATAATCCACTCTATATACTTAATATGATAAAGGGAATTTGCAATTATGCAAAATACCCCAGCAATTGCAGCATTACCCAACAAAGTTCGTATAGCAAATGCTATAATATCGCTTTTTCGTTGCCCGTCATCTGTCCCTATCAAATAAACATACAAAGCATTATCCAACATTAACGTAATAGCTGGGTATGCGATCTGTATAATTGTATTAATTAAATCATAACTTCCATATGCCTCTTCAGATAAGTAATTGGCATATATAGGTATAAGAATGAATGATAAAATTTTGCTTCCAAAAGATCCTATAAAATATATTGCAGTACTCTTAGCTAACTTTCCCTCTCGTGACATACTATTTTAATTTAAAGAATGGATAGATGTTCTACCATCTTCTCTGATACCTTTCCATCATTATATTTTGCAACTAAATCTCTCACTTTGTGTCTATGCTCCACTTCCGTATCATCGCCATCAGCTATCATAGAAATAAAATTATAAAAATCATCTTTAGTATAAAGATATGCCCCTGGCATATAATCCTTAGGATTATCCACTGCAAATCCAAGTTTATACGACTCATAATCACTAAGAACATACGCAATTGGCCTGTCTAAAATCAAATAATCAAACGAAATTGATGAATAATCTGAAATCAATCCACTTGTTTCTGTGAGCAGTTTATAAGTATCAATTTTGTACTTCTTAACTTCTTCCGGAGACAATTGCTTTATATTGCTACACTTTGGTATATGAATTACCCTCATATCCTGAGCCGGATGCAACTTAATTATCAACAACATGTTCTGTTGCTCAAGAAAACTATTGAGCCTTACCAAATCCTTCTGCGTTTCAAAAATACATAATCCCGTCTCTGTTATTTTCTCCGAATCATTTCTTACTGCGTTATAACCACTTTTACGAAATGTAGGCATCCAGATTAGTATTTTCTCGTAGGAACCCTCAATATTTAACTTGCTTGATTCATTCCACCTCCTATACAATAAATCAGTAACCGGAAAACCCAGATGAAGCATTTTTTCTATATTACATGCATAAACATCAGCCATAAGCTCATCATTGTGTTCTGAACTGCTACAGACATAATCAACATCATTGGGAACTGGCACCTTTCCTCTACAATTTTTCATAGCTCTTGTCGCATGGCCTAAATATGTTGCTATTTGCCCTGATTTCCATTTATGAACACTAGTATCATCATAAAAAATATATTTAGCCACTGAATTCCAATAATATCTTCTTAAGCAAATACCATTTATCGGAACTTGTATTACATTTTGTGGCAACTGAATATTCCGCATATTCTCAACAAACCAAATAAGCTTATATATTTTATTTTTATCATGTGCAAGAATATATTCATATAAAGCACCTGAATTCATATCAAAGTCGTTATGGCTAGCGAAAACAATTGCATTCTTTATCTTTAGCCCCGAAAAAATGATTTTGAAAAAATGCGCTATTATCGGCTCAAGCTTATAATTATAAAATAACTTGAAGGCATTTTTTATTCCATATTCATTAATTTTCTTTATAAATTTCATATTAAATCAACAGTATTCGTCACTTAATATTTTTCGACTATGCTGTTTCTCCCTTACTAAATTTCTATTTTCTACACGTCTTTCGTTCTCATAAGCCATATATCTGAATATACTACTATATAATCCTATGAGAATTACTGATCTTGCATCATTATATACAGGAATGTACATAGAGAAGAGTACCATAATAATAAAAGTAACAATGCGTATAGCCTTTTTCCCATGCTTATAAAACGTAAGCAACGACAAAATTTTGGAATACATTATCGTGTAAAATACAAAAAACCACACACCCAGTAAAATTATATACCCTCCCATGCTTGATATTCCAAAGTGAAGAAATCCATGCGCATCTGCCTGTATGAACTTTGCCGTACCAAATCCTTTACCAAAGAACCAACATGCAGATTGACTAAGTCCATAAGCCACCTGATACAAACGTTCGTTACTACCAGTCATGCCCGCTGTCTGAAAATGAAGCATTACATAAATTCTATTTCCTAAATACTTATCCCAAACAGCTTTTGTTACCGGCAAATTTAAAAAAACAATCAATGTAAACAATATAAGCACAATATAAGAAAACACCTTTAAAAACTTCGTAATACTTCTTTTCGTAAGAAAAAATGTATCATAGGCCAGATATAGTCCCATATACAGCAACAAAACAATATAATATCCTGCATTGTCATTGTATTTTGACAAAATTGCCATTAAACCAATCATTAAAATCGTATATACTATAAGAATCCTTTTCTTAGTTTGATTCTTTAATGAATACTTGGCATAAGCCATATTTAAAAGTGCCACAAATATGGTATACATACCAAGCTGATTCGTTGAGTTAAATCCAAATAGTCCAGCCACTTGATCATCATAATATGGATTACTTGCAAGCCAGGAGGACTTTATCATGAACCCAGTTCCCTTAGCTTGAATTGCAACTATAATCGTATTTAAAATCAACACTACATTAAAAAAAGTCATTCGACTTTTTAACATATCAAACAACATCTCATCATTACGTATCATAATAATAGCAATTATATATAGTGAAAATAAGGAATATAACATCGAACGTACATTGCTTAAAACATTACTATAACCATTCCCCCATATTGTACTTAAAATAAGAATGCTTATCAGTATTCCATTTAAGAGGATCATCTGACTATTAAATAACGTCTTACACTCTTTCGGATATGCCTTAAAAAGCAATAAACCAATTGCAATAATAGCTATATGCCAAACAATTCTAAACTCTACATATCCTGAAAACACCAAAAAAGTCAGCAAATAAATCAAAGCCCAATATGCATATCTATCTTTTGTATTTATTTTTATATTTTTATCCACTAAACTTTTCATTAAAATATCCTTTTCAATCCCTAAAGAATTTTTACTGTTTCCTAGCCCCGTTAAGTTTTTCCACCAATCGAAGTACTGTAGTAACCATACCTTGCTCTATTACGTAGGTTTTCCATCTATGCAATGATTCACAAATCTTAAACTTGCTAATCCACAATCTATCTATTTTTTGAGCAAATTCCACATAGTTTCCATGCATCTTATTATTTTGTACTATTACTTCATCATATACATCATCTGATATCTTTGCTTTTATATGAAATTTTTTTATTTTTTTATTCCAGTACACTTTTCCATTCTGAATCATTATACCCTTATCTGTCTCTATTTCCACATCAAGATTCTCGCATCCATAACTATAAACATCAATGGAACACCCTTTAGAAGAAGTCTCTATTAGTTCGTCATAAGCAAAATTTCCATCCAGAACAATTTTTATATACGGCTTTATCAGACGTTTGTACTCAGCACTCGAAAAAATCTCTACTTCCGAGATCCCTGCATCAATATCTGAATCTAAAATTATAATTGATAAACGCCTTATTTCTTCGTGCAACCCAGTGTCAATTCTTTTTATTTCGGCTGATTCACATCTGTATTCCTTATAAAATCCATCATCCATCTTAACTGCAAACCTATGAACAAACTTTTCTGAAATACCAAAATAAAGATTTATAACCCTAATACTCTGAGGGTTCTTCCAGTCAAATGTTATGCTTTTTTCTCTATCATTCTGATCAGGAATCCATAAATAATCATCAAAATATGGATATTTACTCTTAATGTCCTTTATTCCAATATATTTAAAATCGTCAATATATTTCTTATCTCCAGTAGAAACTGTTATATCGGCTCTATAGGAAATCGAATCCGTTCTTCTCTCAAAAAAAACTTCATCACTGTTTATAATTCTTCCAGCTCTTAATGCCATAAATTGCGATTTATGAGCCATCATTGCCTTTACTAACAAATTGCGTTTTATTAAAAAGTTAATTCGCAAATCTTCGTGAACCGGAATCCTAACTCGTTCGTTCCACATCCAATTCCCATAATCAATAATATCTCTCAAATAATTTAACGTATTATTCTTATTCGGTCTCTGCGTCCCACGTAAGTTAATACTCCTTATATCATCAGGTGCACAAAATGCATTAGCATATGCAAACTTTTTTAGCACCTGAGGCAAATAGTCATTATTAGATCTATGAAGTATTTGAGACATAACCTCATCAAACGCTAACGATAACCAACGATGATCAGGATGCTGATCGAAATCAACACAAACTATTAAATCAGCTAAAATAGTAAGAATTATCTCCTTTAAATCTTTACAATACTCTCCCCTATTATATCTGCTATGTTCACCTCGCCTTGTAAAAGCAAACTCATTTACCGTATCTGTGCAATAAGTTTCTCTATGGCCCGCATTTGATTCTACAGTCCCCTCTTCAACTTCACTAATGTGCTTTTCTTCACATGTATTGTACGAATCGCCATACCCCATAAAAATGATATTCTCTTTCGGAATACCCAAAATATGCAGTGACTTAAACGCCTCTTTGATTCTAATTTCTGCATCTGTCTGATAATCTCCATTAGTTGAATAAACTACATATATGTCAGCCCCTTGTTTCGACATGGTATATATTAAATTTCCTGCCACATTAATCTCGTCATCCTGATGCGGTACTAACACAAGGACTTTCTTCCTGTTATAGTTCTCACTAAAAAAAGAATTTCTTGACATTAATATTCCCTCTTCAAACAGATTTCATGATATAAATCACACATACGTTCAGCCGCTTCACTTATATCATAGCCCATTTTTACTATCTCTGACCGCGTGTTTTTCCTGCCTTTTTGAACATGCATAATCTCAATAATCTCTTCTGCCCATTGGGATGCGCACTTATTTAACTCTATTGACTTAAAGTTGTCCGTCACCTTAGCCTCTTGAGGCACAGCATCTGACACAATTGTTACCAAATCCGCTGCCTGAGCCTCTATAGCCACAATTCCCAATCCTTCATAAACTGTCGGAAACACAAAACAATCCATGGCCTGCAAATATTCTGAAACATTGCTTTGTTCGCCTAACAGCTTAACGTAATCAGACAAATCGTACTCATCAATCTTTCTTTCAATTTCACTACGCATTGGACCTTCGCCAATAATCCATAAGATGGAATCCGGATCTCTTTTATAGATTCCATAAAACACATCAATCAAGAAAAGAAGGTTCTTTGATTCAGCAAGTCTCCCCACTGTACCATACACTTTCGTATGTTCTGTAACGCTATATCTATTTCTTATGCAATTCCTAATGTCAACATTGAAAATATATTTATCAGCTATTATTGCATTTTTAATAATTCTGAATTTACTGCTACGCACCCCGCTCTGTCCAAACAATGAATTTCCCGCAACAGTAGAACAGGCAAATAAATAGTCATTATTACTTCTAATAAATATTTTAAGTAAAGGTTCTACAATGCCTTTTACAAACAATCGAATTTTGTCTTTTATTTTGGGGTTAGCCATAATTGCTCTCGCACTATGCGAATGAGCAATTCGAATAGCATTTGATTTTAAGCCAATAGCACAAACAAATTGAAGAAATACATTTGCTGTATTAATATGAATAATGTCATATTCATTTTTTTTCAAATATTCATTAAGCTCACTAATCAACCTTACATAATTAATCAACGAATTCCCTGTTGTTTTTAAAGCATGAAGTGCAGTTATTTTTGAATCTTTTAATGTTGGCGTATCAACATATTTTTCTAATGTATTATTACAGCAAAAAAGGAAATCCCAACTAACCTTATTTTTGTCCATTCTCTGATAATATTGCATTAAAAAGCTTTCAACTCCGCCAAAGGTTTCCATTCCATGTGCAATTTGCAATACTCTTATTTTTTTTTCCATTTAACACCTTTCACAATTAGTCACATTGCTTTAATATGTCTAATGTGTGCTTTACTCCTGTTTCTAAAGAATATTTTCCTTTCCACCCCAAGTTTTCAAGTTTATCACTTTTCAAGACCTGTTTAGTTATTGGCGTTCTTTGGCTTATATCTGTTTCTGTTGGCATTTCAAACAAAACTTTCTTTCCCGATAATCTTGCCACAGTTTGGGCAAACTCGGCTATTGTCACAATTGAATCTGGATTTGCGCAATTATATGCTTCGCCGCTCATTCCTGTTGTTAAACAAGTAAGAATAGCCGATGCACAGTCAGCTACATAACAATATGAACGGATTTGTAATCCTGCACTAGTCAAAACAATATTTTCGTTCTGCAAAACTTTTCTAAAAAACTGTGCATTTGCTCTACTATCACTTGGTGTAATGCATGGACCATAGGTGTGACATGGGCGAGCAATGACTGTCTCTAGATCATATTGTTTATAATATGATGCACATAAGTTTTCTGTAGTACGCTTACTAATCGGATAGCTACTTCTTGGAGCACAATTATCCAAATACCCTGCATACTGTTCATCATATGAGTCTAAAGATAAATCACCTTGTCCATAAATCTCACCAGATGAAATGTAGCAAAATCTTTTAACTCCATGGTGGCTTCCATATTCCAATAATCTATGTGTTCCAGTTACATTCCCAACAATAGTACCAACAGGGTCGGAATTAAAAGCTACAGGATGAGCATTTCCAGCTGCATGAATAATATAATCCGTACTAATATTAAAATCTATTTCCTTAAAAATATCATAAGGAACAACGAAAATTTCCTCATTAGAAACAAATCCCTCATATTTTTTTTTAATCTTATCAACATTTCTCCCAGCAGCTATTATACGTGTGTTAGCCCCATGGTTATGATTATACTGAATTAGCATATCAACAATAAATGATCCAATTGTCCCAGTCATTCCTGTAATTAACACTGTACTATTCTTTAAGTTCTTCATCGCAACTGTGGATTCAATAGCCGTTTCTAAATCATTAATATATGTTTCACAATCAAGAAATTTCATAGTATTTCATCAGCCTTTCAACCAACTTGATCTCTTCGCCATCAAAAGAGCTTTAAAAATATCAATATCTTCTACTGTTGTCAATTTTATATTTTTTTCAGATCCAGCTGAAAAATAGACCTGCTCTCCCATTTCTATTTTTAAAGTACACGAAGCAACAGAATTTGTTATTCCACATTCTAATGCTCGTTTATGCAAATCACATATCTCACCAAGTACAAAGCCCTGAGGTGTTTGTGTTCTTTTCAATTTTTTTCTATTATAACTTCCTGTAGAAATAAAACCATCCTCCGTCTGCATCATCGCTTCAGCGCACGGAATAACCGTAATAGCGCATCCCTTTTCCTCTGTTACTCTTATACAATCCGATATTATTTCTGCTGAAACAAGCGGTCGAATTGCATCGTGAATCAATACTATATCTTTATCGTCATGTTTTTCTCTTAATCCATATACACCATTGCGGATAGAATCCTGACCATTTTCACCACCTGGAAAAATTTCTTTTAATTTTGTTATGTTAAATTGTTTTGCATATGCTAACAAAACATTTTCCCATCCTGGTATGCACACTACAGCAATCTCATCAATCTGTGCATGTTTTTCAAAAGCTTCAAGCGTATACATTATTACTGGTTTTTCATTAACCGTAAGAAATTGCTTTGGAATGTCCTGCCCCATTCGAGCGCCAGAACCACCAGCAATAATAAGTCCAATATTCATTAATCTTCCTCCTCGGCAAAATATATCTTATGGCTATGACGCTTCTCTTCCGGTGGTAAAGTCATATAATCACCATAAATACTGGTTGCGTATGCTTCTGCCTCATCCGCAATTGTAACTGTTAACCCCTCAAATGTCCCCTTACGATTTCCTCTTAACTGCTCTATAGGAACAATCTCTCTCTTTCCATAACACCCAGAGAAATTCCAGGCATACTTTGCTGAGTCATAGTCAATTTTTTGTAATGTCTTATCAAGATTCATTAAAGTTTTTTCTGGAGATAGTAGTTTCCCAATTTTTGTAACCTGTGCAAACTTTATTAAAAATCTTTCTACAAAAGGACGTTCTTTATTAGTTGTCACATAATTTATTTGTGTAAATTTATAAAGTGCTTTTTTTATATTTACATTCAACACATGTAGCTTTCTCAACAATCCATTAGCAGGCAAACCATCGATAGGAAATACATCCATCCAAACACCTATTTTGGCAACATATTGTCCATGATCCCAATATATTTTCTTCTTATTATTTATTAATCTTGTAAAATAGCACTTATAATTGGGATCTGATGACATTGTTTTTATGTCCATATACTCCGGCAAATAGTTCTTTGCAATCTTCACAAATTCATTATAATCCGGTCTAGGTATTCCCACATCAATATCATCGTCCCATGGGATAAAACCTTTATGTCTTAATACCCCAATCAACGAACCACCTATTAACAAATATCTGAGATTATTCTTTTCACAAATATCAATCAGTACTTTTAAATTTTCTAATTCAAGTGCTTGCAGCTCACCTAAAGATGCTAATCTTTTTTCTTTCTCTTTCATAATAATTTCTTATCCCTTCATCTGTGCTGCAATATCCGCATCCACAATCTCTTCGCCTGTCTTATTCTTAAGCTGCTCCATACTTTCAGCACTAAGACCATTATTGACTGTAGCACACATATCACATGTACTGCATTTATCAAGGTCTTCCTTTGAAATTTTACCATCTCTGTAATCTCTCACAATCTTATTTTCATACATGCTGTATGGATGCTTACTAAATAAAGCCTTAAATTTATGAATAGCAACCCAAGTAGCAGGCTTCCAAATATATTTATGCATCGCTGGTGATACCGAACCAATCATCCAACATTCTCTGTCGCAACATCTAACTTTTGATCTTACATTTTCAGCCTCTTGACTATTCCAAAGTTCATCCCAACTTTGATGATTAAGATTTCCCATTACTTCTTTACCTTTTGTTCCATTACAAGGCATTACATCACCATATGGATCAATAAAAAATGTATCAAAGCTCATATCACAAGGGAGCAATCTCTTTTGTCCATAGATATAGTTAATTAATCCATGGTTAAAATACGCTCTAAACCATTTCTTGGGACTATTGCTTCTAAGAAGTTCATTCACAAGATTTTCGAAGTTTTGAGCTACCATAGGTCTATCTTTAATGATATTCTTAGCTTCTACAAAATAGAATGAGTTATGAAGTGAAGCAGTGGCAAACTCCATTCCCATTTCATTCGAAATTTTATACAACGGGACAAGATCTGGCGCATTTTTATCCTGAACGGTCATTCCAAAGCCTACATCTTTCATTCCCATTTCACGAAGTTTCTTTAATGTCTGATAACCTCTTTGATATCCATCATCAAGGCCACGAATCTCATTATTGGTCTGCTCCAGACCTTCAATAGATATTCTAATACCTATCTGTGGAAACTCTTTTGCAAGATCTAATATTCGATCTGTGAAGAAACCATTTGTGGAAATAACAATACGATCAGACTTTTTATATAATTCCCTAACTATGTCTTTAATATCTGTTCTAATAAAAGGTTCCCCACCCGTTATATTAGTAAAATACATTTTGGGAAGTTTTTTGATTGTCTCAATTGAAATCTCCTCTTCCGGTTTTGAAGGTGCTTTATATCTATTACACATAGAACACCTTGCGTTACAACGATATGTAATTATTATGGTTCCATTCAATTTCTTATCCTTATGTTTTTGCATTCTATAATTCCTCACTTACAATTATATACTTCTAATGTTTTGCTCACAATTTGATCCCATTTATACTTTTTTAAAATAAAGTCTTCTGCATGTTCTTTATATTCTTGCACTATTAATGGATTATCGCAAAGCCATTGAAGTTTGCTTTTTAAATCTTCTGTATTGCTCTTTTGGAATATAACTCCCCGGTCTTCAACTACCGCTACACATTCTGGAATATCTGAAGTTACACAACAATTTCCATAACTCATTGCCTCCAACAGACTAAGTGGCATTCCCTCTAAATCTGATGGTAATACATATATATAGGAATTACTATACATTTCTTCTAGCGCTTGTCCCTGAATAAAGCCAGTAAAAATTATTTGTTTATTCCCCGCCGCCATATTTTTCAACTCATTTAGAAAATCCTCTGTATCAGAACTTCCACCCGCAATAACAAGTTTTTTAGGGGTTTTTAATTTTTTAAATGCCTCTATCAAATATCGCTCACCCTTTTCTGGTACAATACGACCAAGATAAAGGATATAACCATCTTTTTCTAGGCCCCACTTTTCTGTAATAATTTGTGCTGGTCTATTTTCAACTCTATTCACTCCATTGGGGATAAATTTCGTCGTTCTTCCATATACCCTCGTAAAATAATTTTGAACATCCACCGACAAAACTATAATTTCATTAGCAAATTTTACCGCACTCTTTTCACCTAATAAAATATATAAAACTGCTAATTTTCCCCATTTTTCCCTCTGATGATCTAATCCGTGAATAGTTACAATAACTTTTTTCCCAAACAACCGCGGTAGCCAACACATAAGCGCTGGCCCTTCCGCATGAATATGAACTACATCATACTGTCCAAACGCCGCCATAAAACTTGCACATATAGAAGAAACCATTGCCGCAATTCCTCGCACATCTAAAGTTGGCGCATATTTTATTCGTATTCCTTTATATTCTTTTATTTTTTTATCGTCAAACTCTTGCCCTCCAACATGATGACCACCTCTATTAATGCACGTAACTTCGTATCCCAAATTAACCATTCGAGTTGCGAGTTCTGTAACAACGACTTCAACTCCGCCCTCCCGATTTAATTTTTTTTGACCATACATGCAAATTTTTTTTAATGAAAATCTTTTTTCTTCTTCGTACCTCATATTTCCTCACTCACTAATTCTATTATCCAATATAACGGTAAACTTAGTGCTATATATCCCCCAAAACCATCCATGCTTAGATTAAATATCCAGAAACAAAAAAAGCTCTCAATACATAGCATACTCAGGTTTGCATTCTTTTTCCTAGATAAAACACGTAATGAACTCCCCAAAAAATTTAATGCTATATAAAAACAACCCCAAAGCCCTAATGTACATACTGTCTGCAATAAGCCAATATCTGTAATATGCCCTCCACCAGTTGCCATAGCCGCTGCTCCATCCAGATATCCCAAACCAAACACTCCAGATTTCAAACTTTCTGCGGTAAAATTCTTCACTGCATTAATTCGCTCCCATGTTGTCGCCATTTCACTTGTGTTCTGTAAGCTAAAACTAAACAGAAACTCCTGAAACTTTTCCGTTCGAAATACCAGTGCTGCCAACACGGCCAGTACCGCCCAGTCCTTCCACGTAACTTTTTTTCTGCTAAACCACAACACCACCAACGTCATGCCTTGATATACCATCACCGCTCTGGACTGATGGATTTTGAAGGTAAAATAAAACGGAACAATAGCTGCTATTACATACAATGCTTTTTTCCACGCCGCCTTTTCTTCCAGAAAAAGATAAGCGGTGATTGGCAGCATCATACTTGCGAACACCGGCGGATTCAAACGCAAAACACCTTTCCGAATCCATTTTTCCGGTTCATCCCCCAGTGTTACACTTCGGAAAATAATGGTTCCTGTTTTTCCAAAATACCAGCTGATCAGAATTCGGATTCCATAAGAAATCATGGAACACCACACAATCCACTTTAAAAACGTTTTCAGTTCCAGATCTCCGTTAAGCAACAGCAGGGAAATCGGAACCGCCATCACCGCATAAAAATACGGGACTGAATAAAAGATCGTTGTGCGAATCGGCATGCCATTCACAAATGTGGACTGGTAAACACCGCACAGCAGCATAATGCAGTCTGCTGCACTGATAACCAGAATCCATTTGATCTTGCGCCAGTGGCGAAGCAAGCTTTTATTTCCTGCGGTAAAAAGCAACAGCAGAAGCTCGATTCCCAGAAGCCATATCTTTTCATTCACTTCTACATGAAGCACCGGATCCAGCAATTTCTGAATATCACATGCGATCACGATAAACAAAAACACCAGTGCTGTCATAAGCCGGTTCCAGAAGGAGTGCGTGCTTCTTGCAGTCTCCATGCTGCCTGAAATCGTATTTTCGTTTTCTGTCATATTAGTTCTCTTTCCTGCAGATATAGTCTGCATCAGTTTCAGTATATACCGAATATACTCATCCCGCAATAACAAAAGCACAGCGGCATAAACCATAACACCACAGATGGCCATAATTGCAAGGCTTTTTATGCCATCCCCGGCTCTTCCCGGAATCCAGCAGATAAACGGCACCATGGCTGCTGCCGCCAGCCAGTAATTACGGACATCCCGCCATAATTTTCTAAGCGATATTTTTAAAATCCGGAATACAAAATACATCTGAATCACTGTAACCGTTGTCTCCGCAGCCACCAGGGCTACTGTAGCACCATTGGCACGGTACACCGGAATCAGCAGTACATCCAGAAGAAGGCTGAGTACAGATGCCGCCAGAATACTGGCCGTATAAAGGTTCTGCTTTTTCAACGGTACAAGCACAGCCACTCCCGTTATGCTCGCAGTTCCCACAACTACCGGAAGCAGTGCCATCATTCTCATGATCGGAATGCTAGCTTCATAATCCGCGCCAAAGAACCAGAGTACAAATACCCTGCTGACACAGATCAGGCCAATCATCATCGGGGCACCAAGGAACATCACGTAGCGCAGAGATTTCCGCACCAGCACCTCCACCTCTTCCATGCGGTTCTCCGCAATGAGATGTGCAATATTCGGAACAAGCACCGTTGACAGAGCGGTAATGACCGTCATGAGCAGTGTAATGATGGAATATGGCTGGGAAAAGTAGCCCACCTGAGCATCATCCGTCATAAGTCCTAAAATAATCTTGTTGCAAAAAGTATAGATGCAACTTGATAATGTCGGAATCAGCAGCATGCAGGATGGAAAAAAATGCTTCCAGAACCGCATCTCATGAAATGCTGTTTTTTTCAGAATTCCCGGCAAATAGAACCACAATGCCAGATTGCCTGCCGCAACGCCAAGGCTGTTGATCCAGGTATAACGGATTACATGCTCTGGCCGCTTCACCACAAGGAAAATCAGGATGACGCTGATGATTCTCACAGCCATACTTCTGGCCACAGTCTTTTTAAAATCCTCCAGTCCCTGGAAGAGCCATGATATATCAAACACAGCACTAAAAACCTGAACTCCGACTACCATCATGATCATCCGGTATTCCGGCTGCAGCCACATCTGTACTGCATACACCGGTATAATCATCAGCGTACCCAGCAGACGAATCAGCATAATTTCCCAGAACAGTCTGCTCAGTGCTTCCCGGTCTTCCCTTATATAGGAAATTTCCCGCACACCATATACTCCGGTTCCCAGTGCTGCTACCATAATATAAACCAGGCCACAGGTAGTTGCATAATTATACTGTCCTACCCCTTCCGGTTTCAGCACCCTGGAAATATAAGGTGCTGTAATGATTGGCAGAATAATTGTCAGGATCTGATATGATAAATGAAATATATAATTCCACTGTAAACGTTTTTTCTCTGCATTCGCACTCATAGTTCAATTTTTCCCATATTTTCTTTCCACGCATCATAATATGCACGCACTGCTATGGATGGTTTCAGTCTTCCCCGGCATATGGATTTGATGTCTCTTTCCATCGTGCTGAGAAGTCCCTTTTTCCAGTCAGTTCCATATGTCCGAATCAGGTGCAGCGCATTTCTTGTCATATAATACTGCTGTGTCTTGCTTGCCGCCCCCACCGACTGGCTGATTTTGTGATAAATAACCGCATCATTGCAATAATAAATAGCGTATCCTGCTGCCAGCACACGACAGCAGTAGTCCGTATCTTCACAATAAAGAAAATACGATTCTTCCAGAAGACCAATTTGCTTTATGATCTCAGCCGGAATTAACATCAGACATCCGGTTGCAAATGTTACGGAACCGGAGTGTCCGGGAAATTCCTGCATCGTTTTTCCCCACCCCAGCTGTACCACGTTTCCGGTTACAAAATCCATAGTTCCGCCTGCGTACCAGATCCGCTCCGGGTTATCATAAAACATGATCCGTCCGCACAGGATTCCCGCCTGCGGTTCCTGATCTGCTGCCGCCAGAAGCCTGGTCAGAAAATCTGGTTCTACGGTTGTATCTCCGTTGATCAGTAGTACGTAATCCGCTCCGTTCTCCAGAGCCCAGCGAATTCCTGCATTGTTGCCCGCAGAAAATCCTTCGTTCACCGAATTCTGAATATATACCGTATGCTGTTCCAAATATTCCTTTTCCTCTGGTGACGGTTCTGCCGTAGATGCATTATCCACTACAATAATCTGATAATTGGAATAATCAATTTTTTCCAGACTTGCAACACAGGCGGCCGTATCTGAAAATCCATTATAATTTACAATGATAATTGCTACTTGCGGTTCTTTCTTCAATTTTCTGCTCCATACTGTTCCAAAACCCCTTTCAGGTTCTGTTCCCAGTTATAATTTTCCCTATAATAATCCGTAACGTCCCGGCACATCGTCTGATAGAATATTTCATCATCCGTCTGCTCCATCGCATTCACCAGTGCATCGATGTCTTTAGCTATCAGGCCGGTATGCTGTTCCCATACATTTTCTGTTAATCCAGGCAGATCACTGACAATCACCGGCTTTCCATATTTGTAGGCAATCGGCAGCACTCCACTCTGGGATGCCTCGATATAAGGAAGCACGATGGTTCGTGCCGCCTGATACAGTGGCGTAATCTCCTCATCTGCCAGAAAACGTTTCAGGCAGATCACCTCTGGCAATGCAGCAAGCAGTTTTTCCTCTTCCTCAGAAAATGTTCCAGCCCCTGCTATCACCAGACGGTGATGTTTGGATCTGCTCTCCAGATACTGCTGATATGCCGTAAGCAGCCGATGAATGCCCTTATACCGGTCGATACGGCCGAAAAACAGGAAATAGTCCTGTACCCCCTGAATTTCCTCCGGAACCATGCTTCCTTCCACCGGCACATGTGCCCCCAGACGCATGACGGCCGTTTTCTCTTTCACTTTGGGATACCGCTTCTCATAAAGCCTGCGGCAGCTTTCTGACAGTAGAAGTACACCCAGGCACCGTCTGCATGCCAGCCCGGCCAGACGGTCAGCTGTCAGATTTACCAGCCTGGTTTTCATGCTTTCCCGCGTCAGATGTGGATACACATCATGCATGACAACGATAGATTTCTGTTCCATTCCAGACTGTAACAGTACACGCATACTCATGATGCTGCTGTCCGCATACACAATCAGCTCCGGCTCATAGGCACGCAGCCGCTCTACTGTCTGAAGAAAATCTGTGTCACTTCCCGAAAAGGTCTTTACCTTCCGGTATAGAATCGCCTGACCCTTGTTCTGTTCATATCCGCTGCTCTGCCAAACATCCGGCAGCATAACCCGACAGTCATATCCGATATTTCCAAACGTCTGCGCCATCTGAAACGCAAACTGGATAATCCCGCCTTTCGTGTTGGATGTAAAGATGATCACCATACTGCATTCTCCTGATACACGGTATCCAGAGTCTGCCGGTACTTCTTCCGGTCGCAGGTCTGTGCAAACTGCTTCTTCGAAGCTTCCGACATACTCTTTTGTTTTTTCGGATCCGTCAGCAGCTCTTTTAAACGCTCTGCCAGTTTCTCATCGGTTTCTTCCAGATATCCGGTTACTCCCGATTTTACGACATCCGCAATTCCGTCTGTAGCCGTGCTGACAACCGGAACACCAAGCGCCATGGCTTCCAGCACGCTCATAGGCGTACCCTCATAACGGGATGCCATCAGAAATGCTTTTGCGGACGCGAGGGCTTTATATGGATTGGACTGATAACCTGGCAGTGCAATGACCTGCTCCAGTCCTTTTTCCTGAACCATCTGCTGAATAGAGCTGTAAAGCTCTCCATCTCCAATCATGGCTGCCTGAAATTGCCCCTGCCAAAGCGGTTCCTGCTGCAGCTGCAGCTGCTTCTGCAGACATTCCAAAATTCCTACAATCCTCTTGGGATTCTTCTGATCGGTAAAGCGCCCCAGAAATACCACATCGTACCCATAAGATGCCGTATCCTCTTCCAGGCGCTGCTTTAGTTTATCCGGGTCGATCACGTTGTAAAGGATCTGGCTCTTTCCTCTTACCATGCCGGAAAAGGCATAATGCTTCAGGGATGACTCAGAAACCCAGAATATCTTTTTAAAACTTCCTGAGAACAGCAGATAGGACAGGGACTTCGCAGAAATTTTTGTCATGGAATCAAAGCAGGCATGAATATGTGAGATGACCGGAAGTCTGTTTCCACCGACACCGCCTGCTGCCATGGCACAGACGATACTGGCGCGCACATCGTGCGCGTGCACCAAATTCGGAGATACTTCTGCGATCACACGCTGTATCTCCCTCCGGCAGACTTTCTCAATCGGCACATACGAAACCTGCCGCGCTTCCAGCGCTTCCCGGATTGGTCCGTCCGGGCTGCAGTAGACCATCTCGTAATCTGGATCAGACCGAAACATGGAGATGATCTGGCACACCACATTTTCCGCGCCGGAATAGATATGAGAACTAAGAACATGCAGAATTCGGATCTTCTTTTTCATCAGTTACCCCTTCCGTACTTTCTTTCATAAGGAGGATCTTCGGTGTCATAAGGATCAGTTTCAGATCCAGCAGCAAAGAGTAATTTCGGATATACATGAGATCCATCTTTAATTTATCGTAAAACGTTGTATTGTATTTGCCGTAAATCTGGGCATAACCGGTCAGACCGGCCTTTATCTTCAGGCGGTAGGAAAACTCTGGGATCTCTTTCATGATTTCTGCAGCCAGCTCCGGGCGTTCCGGTCTCGGCCCCACCACAGACATCTCACCCTTTAAGATGTTGTAGATCTGTGGAAGCTCGTCCAGTCTGGTGGCGCGAAGCAGACGTCCCACCGGTAAAATGCGCGGATCATGCTCCGAAGCCAGGCGGGCCCCGCTCAGCTTCTCGGCATTCTGAACCATGGTCCGGAACTTGTAAATCTCAAAGTTTCTGCCGCCCTGCGTCATTCTCGTCTGAGTATAAAACACCGGGCCGCCATCCGTCAACTTGATAGCAATGGCAATCAGGGCAAAGATTGGAAGTGTTACCACCGCAGCCAGTCCGGAAATCACTACATCCACCAGACGCTTCACCCACTGCTGTTCCACCGTCAGACCTGCGTTTCTGGAAAGCAGAATCGGTGAATCAAACAGGTTCAGATCTACAGAGCTGCGGATCAGGATATCTGAGATTTTCGGCACACTGTAAGTGCGGATAGATCTTGCAAAGCATTCTTTGATGATGCGGTTGCGTGCTTCCGATGGAATATCACCAATCATAACCGCATCGTATCCGTGCATTTCATCATAAAGCGCATCCGCAACCATGCGGTAATCTACTGCCCGCTCAATAATGTATTTGTCCTTGCGGGAATCGAATTTCTTTACCAGCTTCTGCTCTGACCGGTCACCTGAGATCAGCAGCAGACGCTTCGGCGGGAATATGGCCTCGTAAAATGCCTGAAACAGCAGTGTCCATACCACCACAAAGGCAGCCTGGCCCACAGCCATCACCACAAGTGGTCTCGCATCCAGGAAATGACGGTCAATAATAGCAATCTCTCCATAAGTAAAGATATTCGTGAGTACCAGTGACAGAATCTGGGAATAAATCAGGTTTCCCCGTTTCAAAAAGCCCACCCGGAAGCCGCCATAGATGGTCATCAGGAAGATCAGTACTAAGCCATAAAGTGCAATAATCGCCCAGTTTCCTTTTCGGAAATACGGGCGCTGCAAAATTGCTGCATTATAGTATTCAATCCAGATATATGCAAACGCCGCCACCAGTACCGCTGCCATGACTGCCGCAAAGGTACACTTGATGATGCGCTTGTACTTTTCATACGTTTTCACAATATTTCCTCCCATGTTAAAAGCCACATTTCTTCTATATAAAAACACGCTGAAATGCTTTATAAGTATAGCATTTCAGCGTGTTTGTTTCAACTTGTATTTCCTGCATAAAACCTTAATTAAAACTTAATTACAACCGTTCCATCCAGAATCTGAATTGCTCCATCATCCGGGTAAGAAGGCATCCGGGTTACTTCCGGGCGATCCTTGAATTCTGCTTCGTCTTTCACCTCGGCCGGCCACCATCCGCACCAGGCTTTTACAAAATAGCGCCAGGAATAATTGTTCAATACATCTTCCAGACTGTTTCCTGCTGCCGCAAATGGAATCTCTTCTGAGCCGTCCCGGGTGATATTCTGGTCGTGGATCTTCATTTCATTGACGTATACTACAGGAAGATCATCCTGGTATCCCGGAGCACTTTCCACTCTGGTAATCAGTGTGGTGAACCAGCTTGTGGCCTGCTGCTGATAAAGCGCAGCTCGCATATAAGCGGCATTGTCGTACCGGCTGAAAAATGCCGGAAACAGACATAAGACCGCTGCCGCGCCATATACAGGCAGCTTCCATTTTCGGATCGTTTCTTTTTTCGTCAGGATACAAGCATGCAGTTCTCCCAACATCTGTATCGCGTACAGCAGCGGAATGATCTGCCCATAAAGCATCAGGCTATACACCGTTTCCGGATCACACATTACATAAATGAAATTGGATACAAACGGCAACATCAGCGTTAATATAACCAGGCATACCCCCTTAACTGCAGTTCCTTTCCGAATATTTCCGAAAAATTCATATATACTTCCAATCACAACTGTAAACATAAGAAGCAGATACAGGTATCCCGAACGCATTGGGTACATTACATGATTGCTTGTTTTCCTTGAGAAAAACGGCTGTATGAACTCACGGTAGGCATATACAGTTCGCTGCAGATACGCGCTCATTCCGTCTCTGCCCATAGTATCAATCCCTCTGTAATCCGTCAGCTCACCGCCCTTCAGATGCAGGAAAAGGCGGGTAAACAAAAAATACAAAAGCAATGCGATTCCCCACGCCAGGCACAGATAAAGTGCTCTCACAATAATTTTTCGCACATTCCAGTCCGCTGCGTTCGTTCCCCTCACCACTTTCATAAAATACAGCAGCGTGATGCCAAGTGCAAACGGAATATACGCCTGATAGATTCCTGCCGAGCAGGCAATCATCAACACGCCGAACGCAAATGTCCAGAACTCATGCCACTGGCAAATTGCGTAAACTCCTATAACTGCGAGAAAGACCGCAAAACAGTAGTATGGCGCCGTAAACATATATCCAAACAGATTGGCCAGCATAGGTGAGGTAACCATAACTCCAGATAAAAGCACTACAGCGACCCGCCACCGGATATCTAAAAGCTGCACGATCAGACAGGCTGCAAGCGCAAGCCAGAATAGCGACAGCAGGCCATTGACCATCGGCGTACTGTACTGCCCCCAGCCAAGTCCATATACCTCTGCAAAACTCAAAAGTCCCAGGAACCACCGGCCAGATTCATAGGTTGCTCCCACTCCGTGGAACAGACTCCGCAGATCATCATGCATGGAATATTTGCTGAAAAAGCCAAATCCATGAGCAAGCAAGCCAAACAGCAGTGCACTGAGCAAAACTGTTTTCATCCGACTATCTTTTTGAAGTTTCTTCACAGCCTGTCCCAGGTTTCCACCTATCTGAGAACACATCTTTTTCATCCTCGTATATCCCCTTTTCTTTTTCAAAAACAGTGATTCCCATTATCCCGGAAATCACTGTTTTGTCTGTAATACTATTATTCTATTTTTCCATTGCTCTGTGATTCTGCACTGCCGCCATTCCCATGCTCATCATTCCCCACAAAAGCGGTGCCGTAATCGGGAGATTCAGGTTTACTGCTGCCTGGAAGCAATAACAAATCACTGCAAACATACAGCCTGTTACATACTCCTTCTTCAGACTACATCGCAGCATCTGCAAACATCCTGATACAAGGAATACCAGATAAAACAGCAAACCGATTGGTCCAATTGTCAGCAGGAACTGCAGATATTCATTGTGGGCATTATCAAACCAGAGTCCTGTGGCATTCAGCATTTCTCCCATAAACTTCTGGGTACTTAATATTCCAAATGTATCCGGTCCATAACCAAACAGCTTGTGCATGGTTGGGAATTTACCGTAAATCTCTAAGGATTTTTTCCAGATATAACCACGGCTGGTCCCCCAGTCATCATTGAATACCAGATAATTGGCAAAGCTGCTGTAACGTGACGCATGTCCGAGCATATTTGCATCCACAAGCATGAATATTACAAGCAAAAAGGCCACTGCCAGAAAGCCCACCCAGGCTCTCCGCAAACCTGCACCCAGCTCATCTGTATTCTGATTTGCTTTTACAGTCGCTGCTGCTTTCTTTTTATTGAAAAAGACTGTAACTGCTATCGTTATGCCCCACAGCATCGCAACGATCAACAGCAGCCCCGGCAGATTTGCCAGAACTCCAAATAAGCTGTCTAAACCGATCACAATGCCCTCATATGCATGATTAATCGTATCGACGCACTGAATTACCGTTGCAAAGGTAGAAACCATAACCAGATATCGAACCACTCCACTTCTGTTTCGGAAAAGCATCAGTGGCAAAAACGCAAACAAGGCTCCCAGGGCAAGATAGGCATTATCACTGCAGCCCATAATGATAGCCATAAACGATACAAACATACACAAATAGGACCAGATCAGTGTGGCTCTGTTCTTTGTTGTTGCAAATACACCTGCAGCTACACCCATAACCAGTGCCACATACGCCGTATACGTATTAATATTACCGATTGTAGATGTAAAAATAGTGGACTGTTCCGGGCGGATTCTGCCCCGGAAAGACAGAATATCCATCTGAAAATAGTCTGTTATTCCGATTCCACATACAATCATTCCTGCCAGTAAAAAAGCATGCAGCACCCAGCCCTGCATTTTCCAGAAACGGCTTACAACAAAATACATAACCACATATAATGTCATCAGGAAAAGACCACTATAACGGCCTTCGTTCCCCCAGAAAGATTCATAAAAATAATCTGACTGAAATGTAGAAATAAGCGAGGCAAACCAGAACAGAATAACTGCCACATCCGGAAGTCTGAATGTTTCTTTCCAACTAACCGGCTTTAATTTTCCAAATAACGTTTTGGCGTGGCTTCCTTTGAATTCCTTCAGATCAACACCAAGCATGACCAGGCCCAGAACCAGCACCACTGCCAGCATCACTAGCAGACTTCCATAATAACACTGATATTTTGTTTCCAGAATATCAAAATAAGAATTATGATAGATCATCGGGAATACTGTCACCAGCACTAATAAAAATACACTGATTACTCCGCTGATAATGGACGAACAACTTTTGGCGAAATGATCTTCTTGAATATTCTTACAACTTTCCATAAGTCCTCCTCTTCTGCTTTTCTCTTTATTCATTTTGCATCGAATAAATACGCATCTTTCATTATACGTGCTTTCCGCCTTTTAAACAATGCCTATTTCATCCATTTTCGTTCTCCATGCCATCTTTCAATAATTTGCCTTATAGGAAGTATAATCGTCTCGTAATGCAATT
>PVML01018770.1_pt1 | contig 34459 bp, 45 predicted proteins | sample 1853371 | NCBI WGS metagenome assembly PVML01 (sample SAMN08533508, study PRJNA380276) | Human gut metagenome, whole genome shotgun sequencing project. | isolation source: participant 1, chromium library | host: Homo sapiens | collected 2017 | reverse complement strand
GGATGTTCGTTGCAGTATTTTGCGAATAAATGCGGCACAATGTTGTTTTGGGCAGTCGGCGTGATGGCCAGCGTCAGGCTTTTCACCTGGCTGCGGACGTCGCTTAACGCCTGGCGCAGATTCTCAGAAAGCGCGTAAGCCCGCCGTGCATACTTAATCAGCACCTCGCCTTCCGGGGTCGGAACCAGCTGACGGCGGTTTTTATAAAAAATCTTAATGCCGAATTCCTCCTCCAGCAGTTTGATGTGATGGGTGATCGCCGGCTGCGTTAAAGCCAGCTGTTTCGCCGTTTTGGTATAATTGCCGCATTCCACTAACGCCAGCAATGTTTTAATCTTGGGATCAATCATCAGGTCATCCTCCTATTATTAAATATATTTATAATATACAAAATATTCATAATTTGATTTTATCCTCTTTGGTCCATATAATCAAGTAGGAAACGACAAGGGGGAATTCAAACGATGTTAAGTTCATTTAATTTACAGCCCAATTCTGAGCTGGGGCTGTGTCTGGCGATTATCTTGTTAAGCGGGTTTCTGTTAACCCGGGTAACAAAGCTGCTGAAGCTGCCCAATGTGACAGCTTATATTTTGACCGGCGTACTGTTAGGGCCGTTCTGCTTCAACGTGATCCCGACGGAAATCATCAACAGCCTCGGTTTTGTCACCGACGTGGCGCTGGGCTTTATCGCTTTCGGCGTCGGCCGCTACTTTCTGTTTCATGAGTTGAAGCGCAACGGCATCAATATCCTGATCCTGACGTGCTGCGAAGCGTTGATCGCCGCGGTGGTCATCATCTTCGTGATGCTCGTGATCTTCCGCCAGCCGCTGGCCTTCGCGCTCTTACTGGGGGCAATCGGATCGGCGACCGCGCCGGCTTCCACGATCATGACGATCCGGCAGTATCAGGCCAAGGGCGATTTCGTCAATTTAATCCTGCAGGTCGTCGCTTTGGACGATGCGGTATCCATTCTTGCCTTCAGCGTCTGCGCGGCGATCGCGGAAGCGCTGGTTCAGCACTCCGCGATGAATCTCATGGTGTTTATCGAGCCGGTCTTAACCAACGGTTTAGCGGTGGCCATGGGCATCGGCTGCGGTCTGATCATGCATAAGATGATTACGGAAAAACGTTCCGATGATAACCGTCTGATCATCGCGGTGTCGATGATCTTAATTATGAGCGCGCTGTGCACCGCGTTGGATGTCTCGCCGCTGTTGTGCTGCATGGCAATGGGCGCGGCCTATCTGAATTTATCCAAGGATATCCAGCTGTTCGATCAGGTCAGCAGCTTCACTCCGCCGATCATGACGATCTTCTTCGTCGTCAGCGGCATGAATCTGAATATTCCGGCACTGCGTTATGTCGGCTTGATCGGTCTGGGGTTCTTCTTCTTCCGCATTGTCGGCAAGCTGATCGGTTCGTGGATCGGTTGTACCCTGATCCAGGCGCCGGCCGCAACGCGAAATAATTTCGGCCTGGCACTGGTGCCGTCAGCCGGCGTCGCGATTGGTTTAGCGGCCCTGGGCCAGCGGATCTTACCCGGCGAATATGGAACGTTGTTGTCCACGGTCATCCTGTCAACGGCGATCCTGTATGAAATCATTGGTCCGCTGTGTGCGAAGACCTCGCTAATCTTATCCGGATCCATTCCCAAAGAAAATCTGCATCCTGCCCATCACAAGCATTCTCATCAGGCCGCGGTCTGACTCTCTTAACCAGAAAAGAGTGGCAACGTCTGGGGTTATCCCCTTCGCTGCCACTCCTTTTCTTTTGTCTCCCATTCAGCTGTTCTTCCGCGGGAAATACCGGCTTCGCAAACAAACCGCGCAATCGGTTGGAAGCATAAAAAAAACAGCGTAGTGACACGCTGTCTTCATCCTTACTTTCTCAGGCCTAAGCGCTGAATCAGATCACGGTAACGGTTGATATCCGTATCGCGCAGATAAGCTAAGAACTTTCTTCTGCGGCCGACCATCATCATCAGACCCCGTGTGGAATGGTAATCCTTCTTGTGTTCCTTTAAATGTTCTGTCAGGCGGTTGATCTGCGCTGTCAGAACGGCAACCTGAACCTCAACGGAACCGGTATCGCCTTCAAAACGAGCGTAATCTTTAATGATCGCGGTCTTTTCTGCTTTACTTAACATGTGTTTTCCTCCTATATCGTTAAGACCTGATGGACCGAGCGTGCCGACGGAGTCATCGTGCATCCCAGTTCAACAGCGTGTTAATCATAGCATAAACCGCCCCTGCTTGACAAGTCTTATTTTCATCCAATCCGGCTTTACGAAGCGGTTTACAGATTAATCCGCCCTGCTGAGCAGCGACAGCGGCGCTTGTGTTTTGCCCCCGGGTGAAGGTATAATAGGACAAGAGGTGATACGATGAGTAAAATTGCATGGATCGGAACCGGGGTCATGGGTAAATCCATGGTTTCCCATTTATTGAATCAGGGCGACGAAGTTACAGTCTACAACCGGACGGCGGCCAAAGCGGAAGCGTTAAAGGAAAAAGGCGCGCAGGTCGCTTATTCCGTGGCCGAGGCCGTCAAGGATGCGGACTTGATCTTCACGATCGTCGGTTTCCCGAAAGATGTCGAAGAAGTTTATGATGAAATCTTCAAAGCGGCCAAGCCGGGGGCCATCGCGGTCGATATGACGACGTCCTCCCCTTCGCTGGCGGTGAAGCTTCATCAACAGGGAAAAGAGCATCAGATCCGCGTATTGGATGCGCCGGTTTCCGGCGGGGACAGCGGCGCAGCGGCGGGCACGTTGTCGATCATGGTCGGCGGCGAGGAAGCGGATTTTAACGCCTGCCTGCCGTATTTCAACAAGATGGGCAAATCCGTGCTGTGGATGGGACCGGCAGGCTGCGGCCAGCATACCAAGATGGCGAATCAAATCGCAATCGCCGGCACGGTCAGCGCGGTGGCGGAAGCGATCGTCTATGCCAAGGCAAACGGCCTGGATCCGGAAAAACTGCTTGGCGCCATCAGCAAGGGTGCGGCCGGCAGCTGGCAGATGAGCAACAACGGCGTCAAGATGCTACAGGAAGATTATAATCCGGGCTTCTTCATCAAGCATTTCATCAAGGATATGCGGCTGGCTAAGGAAGCGGCAACAGCGCAGAACGTGGAGCTGCCGGTGCTGGAGATCGTGCTTTCCATGTATGAACAGATGCAGGATGCGGGCGAGGGCGATCTGGGCACCCAGGCCATCATCAAGCATTACGAAAAATAACTTCTTTATAACCTTCGGATATTTCCGGAGGTTTTTTTAATGGATCGTTTTGACCTCAATGGAAAAGAAGTTTCTTAATCCAGAAACTCCTCCAGTACCGTATTTAATAACGCCATGCCGGCTTCGGTCGGCGCCAGGCGGTCCTCCGTCATTCTGAGCCAGCCCTGCCGGATCCCTTTCTGCACCGCATCCGGATAGACCTCGTTCAGCGGCAACCCGAACTTCTGTTCAAAGTCAGCCAGCGACAACCCCCTGGCTGTGCGCAGATTCATCATCACCCTTTCAAACATCTGATCCCGCCGCGACAGTTCGATCGTTTCCCCGATCCAGTGTCCTTTAAAATATTCCTGAAAATTGCGTGTGTTGTCATAACGAAAAGAACTCAGCTTCCCGCTGGCGCCCAGCCCGACGCCGTAAAAATCATCATAGTTCCAATAATGCAGATTATGCCGCGACGCATAGCCTGGCTTCGCAAAATTGGATATTTCATAATGTTGATAGCCGGCTTCGGTTAAAACCCGGACCGCTTCAAAATACATGCTGGCTTCGGTGTCCTCGTCCAATGGCCGCTGACCCGTCCGGCCGAACTCGCTGTGTTCCTCAATCGTCAGCGCATACAGCGAGCAATGCGGAATGTTCAGCGACAGGACGTCCTGGAGTGTTTTTTTCCATTGTGCCCTCGTCTGACGAGGAAGGCTGTAGATCAGATCGCAGGAAATATTCGTCAAGCCGGCCTGCTGAAGCAGCCGCACTGCCTGACGCGCCTGAGCGAACGTATGCCGCCGGCCGATCTGCTTCAGAATTTCATCGTCGCAGGATTGCAGGCCGAGCGATATCCGGTTGATCCCGCCGTTCAACAAAATTTCGATCAGTTCCGCATTGATCGCTTCCGGATTGGCTTCGATCGTGACCTCTGCCGCCCCTTGCAGATAAGGCTGAAGCAAGTCCAGCAGCCGCCGCAGCTGATCGGGCGATAATGCGGTCGGCGTCCCCCCGCCGATGTAAACTGTTCCATGCCTTGGCAGGGCACCCGTTCTTCCAGTTCCCTGGCCAGCTGCTTCAAATACTGATCAGCCAGTCCGGTATGGTAGCGCACGCGGGTGAAATCACAGTACGCACAGATTCCCTGACAGAACGGAATGTGAACATACAGCGCGCGGTTCTCAAAGGTAGCGGCGGCGCACATCGCCAAACTTCTCCCGGATGACTTCCTCGGCGTCCCATCCTTGATCGATGCAGATCGACATCGCATACATCAAAACATCGGCGACCTCGCTTTTCACCGCGTCCCAGTCCGGTGTTTCTTCGGTTTGAATAAAGCATTCCAACAGCTCCCCGGCTTCGGCAAAGACCGACTTGGCTAAAATCGCCGGTGTGTCGGTTTGATCCCAGCCGCAGTCGATCCGCAGCTGTTGGATTTCATCTGATATCGCCATAACTTATCCCTGACCTTTCTTCGCTCGTTCCTATTTTTAAACTCGTCAATCAAAAAAACAGGCGCGGCACTGAAACCCGCGAAGGGATGATCCAATCGCTGAGGTTCGCCTGCCGCCGGCCTGTTTTTATTTATCGTCGTCCATCGACAGGACAGCCATGAACGCTTCCTGCGGAACTTGTTTGTTATTTACCACGTAAAAACCTTCTTTCTTGATCTTCTAAATTATATCAAACACAAATAATTTTACAAATATTTAAAAAGAAAAAAGACTGAATATCAGCCTCTTCTCGTTAAAACATTTATTTCAATCCACGGGAATAATTTTACTAATTCCCGACAAGTGATCAAGTTTCCTTGATTACATCTTAATTATAGCAAAGTTTGAACTGATGACTCAGATATCATAAAAAAATCCCCACCCTCCGACATGGAAGGTGGGGTGTTTGCTATTTAAGAGGCAGCTGTTTGACTTTTTCCAGCGCTGTTTTAACCGTGCCATTACCGCCGAGAGCTTTATAAGGCTTGTTGAGCGCCTCAAGCTCATCAAGCTCATCTGTCGTAACGCATTCCTGCTGGATGATGTAGGTGCATTTCTGTATAAGGCGATCATGGAGTACGGCTTGGACACCAAACTTCATATTTTGGTTATCGGCCAATACTTTTTTAAAATTCTTTTGGATTGATTTGTAGATCATTGCAAGGATGCCAACGATGCAAGTCCAGCCAAGCTCCATGATGTGTGTAGAGATAAACTCAAGCATTAGGGCTTACTCCTTATTAGACAGCTGCTTGATTGTCTGGTTGAGGCCGGTAGATGCCCAGCCGGAGATCGCGCCGATCATAATGGTCTGCGCTGACCAGTCGCCGGTAGCCAAAGGTGCAAGCGCCGCACCAACGAGAAGCATCGTGGCCGGGATGTACTTGTCTGGATAATGCTCTGTAGATTTAAGCGCGGCGCCGATCGCATAGCAGGCAGCCAACACTAACGGCATTAAAAACTGATTGATAATTTCTGTGATTTCCATTACATTTCCTCCTTATTTGAAATATCCCTTGTCAAAAGCAAACCATAAACCGCCATCAGTCAAGCACCACGGCTCTGCGGCAGAGGTATATTGGTTTTTGCCTTTGTTTTGAATATCCACGACTTTAACATTTTCCCCGGGTTGCAGATAGCTTACGATCGCACCTGACGGCGCACTTTTGCGCAGCGGATACCCTTTCGAGGTGCTTGCCTTAATACACTTAAAGACCATCGTCTGATCTTCTGGAATTGCAGGGTCTTCCGGTTCGGGCTTGATTTCTTTTTTAGGGACAAATACAAGGCAATTTGGTAATGCTCTTTCTTCATCTCTTGCCCCGGCAATCACGATTCCTTTTTCAACAATTTCAGCGCTTCCGCCGCTATCATCGCGGAACGCATACTGCATATTCAAAGACATTGCAAAATCGCGCATTTCGTCTGGTGTGACTGATTCTTTTGATACGACCATATAAGCGACGTTTGACCAGTCCACAAACAAACAGGAAAGGATCGTCTTCTTTGTCCTAATTCCTGCGCCGTCCGGGATTGAATATTCATTGGAATAAGCCCCACCAGCAACCAAGACCATGCCAGTTGAATAGCGCAGTTCAACTTCATCCGATCTGTACTGATACGGTCCGAAGTTTCCGAATTTCCAAGTGCCGTCTTTCAGTTTAACAACATCGATGTACTTCTGCTCCGTTGGTACAGCTTCGTCGTAAATGTCACTGATCTCACTTCCGCCCACTTGCCCGCGATCTTTTCCATCCATAACAAAATAAGAAAGATTCTTTGCAAAGTTCGGCTTTTCTCCATTGCTCCTGAACGTGGACAGTTTAGCCAACGCCGGATGCTTCAAGCTCCAAATAGCAACGTCTTCATTTTCAGCTTGCTTAACGACGGTGTAAGTCTTTCCGTTGTATCTTACGGTCTGTTTTCCTTCTTTGATTTCCACTTTTTCATCCTCCTTCCGCGGCATTCTTCGCCACGGATATTTGTCTTTGTAATCATTTGTTTTGACGATCTGAACGTCATCCGGCACAAACAAAACGTCGTAGATGTGTTGCTTGCCACCGGATGATAACATACTGTAGTTTCCATTTCCGACGTTGTACCAATAAGCGCCTTTAAGATGTCCGCGAGCAAATACGGCATGAACGTGCGTAGCAAACTTTCCGTTCACTCCGCTGCCTTTTCCACCTTCGCGGTAAAATGCTTCGCCTTGTTTAATGACGGTGCCGGCATAGCAATTTGACAACATATCAGCGTCATTGCAATGAGCAAACCGTCCGCAGACGTAATCCGTAAAAGTCGGCGTTTCCACCTTTTCCAACGACTCAAAAAAGACCGTATTTGCAGCTTTGTCGATTTTCTTGATCTTTAAATCAAAAGGGGCATAGATTAAATCCTTGCCCCCATCCGACCCTCCGAAGTCAAGGGCATAAGTGCCCTTGTGTGTGCTGTATTCTTCACCGGCTGTGCAGCGCAAAGTCTGCATGAAAAAAAGTGCTTTTTGCACTTTATCCCTCCCATCTTAGATTTTTTGTTTATTCTATCTATTCAAAAATTTAACCACCGTCTTCATTCAATCCATATTTCTTCGATGCCCATAGCGCTTCCGTATGTGTAAAAATATAAGTTGAAGCTTGTTGCAGCTAAACCAGCTAAGATCCCAAGAGTTAGATGATCGTTGACTTCACCATCACCCGGGAATCTTATGACGCCATTTTTTCCGCCAAAATTCGCGGACAAATATGCTTCATTGCCCGGACTCCCGGCGTCAGCCGTACAAGTTAGCTTCACATATAGGGTGGTATTCTGCTCTATTGGATATGATATAGACCAGTTAGTTCCACCAGCAGCATTAGTATAAATGACGTTGTTTTTAATACTTAAACCATTACCTAATGGAATGGATGGTTCAAGAATCCCGTCCTTATATAAATAGGTCTTATCACCTTCTGTAAAGTCTAGATTATTCCATAATTCCATCGGTCTGTCACTAAATTCAGCCGGACTTAAAGCTTTTGAGGTCAATCTGACACCTCCGCACACCCCAGAAATGCTATATCCGGAAGTCGAATATCCAAGTAAGCAATATCCATCGGATTTAGCAGTGTTTTTGGTTGTTGTGCTACCTTTTTCGACACCATCGAGATATAGTTTGATCGTAGTTCCATCGTATACCAACGCAATGTGTTTTTTGGTTGTATAAGTGTACGGAATGGAAATGAGCTCTGTGGTATTACCAGCATTGCGATACACCAGTTTGTTATCATGAACAATTAAATAAGATCCACCATTTGTTAAAGCGTTTATGATATAGCTATATTTTGAAGTGTTTGATAGGGTTAGAATAACCTCGAACGTATATGGTTGTGTTGTGTTATACGATGTTAAATAATCGTTGATAGCATCTGAAATGCCTACATATTTACCATCCGCAAAAGTAGCTCCGTTGGAACCAAGTACCGCGCCGTTCGTACTAAGAGGAACACTGTATAAGCTGTTGTCGATGGTGTCGTTTATGTATGGCAGCAGTAATCTACAATTTTTTACAGCTGAAATAACAGACGGCGTTAGTCCGCTCATGACATTAATTTTTTCCGCATATCCGGTGAATGGCACATCTGTCATATCCACACCTTTGTCAATCAAAGCCTGTTTGATATCAGCCTTCACTTGACTAAGCTGCGTGAGTTGATCTGCTATAGCCATGTTTTACACCCCCAGAATTGCGGTCAATGCTGAGCTGATATCACCAAGAGCGGCCGCAATTACTTTATTCTGTACCGGATTTGTACTGGTTGTGGATAGTGCCGTATCTACAGTAACACCGCCTAAAGTGGTGCTGGTTGCTTTTTCAAGATATAAACCATTTTGATTCACTTCTAAACCTGCTCCGCCAGCCTGGTCTCGATTCAATTTAATTCTTAATCCTGCATTGTCTTGCTCATTAATGATCCCACCACTGGGGTCGATGGATTCAAATTGATATCCAATAAATTTGGTATAAATTCTCCCATCGCTTCCAATGCCGACGGGTTCCGTTTGATCTGCTGTTTTTGCTATGCCAATGATTGCCCCACGTTTTCCATCCGCCGCAATTGGAACACAAGTACCAGTTGAGCCGGTAACAATGCCCGCACCACCGGAAGCTGTACTGTCTCCCTTGATCGACAACCCGGAACTCGTATTCTGTAACCCTCCGTTTGGGTCAATAATGACATCCATTTTCGGCATGTCCCGCCACTCCGCTCCACCATTTCCAGTGCTGACGATGATCTGCCCTATTTCGCCTCCCGGCGGCACTCCTGCACCGGATGGGCCAGCTGGGCCTTGCGGGCCGGCTTCACCTGTGTCACCCTTTGGGCCTTGCGGCCCGGTTAAGCCTTGTGGGCCAGTTGCACCCGTTTCTCCCTTCGGACCTTGCGGACCGGTAGGGCCTATGTTTCCACGCGGAATGGTGAACTTAAAAATCGGATTTGTTCCCGTTCCGGTGTTTTCGACTTTGGCTTCTGTTCCAGGCTCACCGGTCACGGCCGTTGCTGAAATGGCTATACCTTCCGTTTTTAAATAAGACTGCACAAATGCGGAGACTTGCTGCTGCCAGATGTCCTTTGGAGGCAGCACGACAGATGATCCAGGCGCATCTACCACGATCAAAGAAATCGGATGAGTCACGATTAATTCATTCTCTTTCGAAAATCCGACGCTTATCATCATTGTACCGTTTTGTTTGAAGCATTCTTCTGGAATTACGATTGCGCCATCCATTACAGGAACAGAAACATTTAAATAAACAAGATCGCAAGTCGGATAAGCAATTTGAGCGGTTGCTACGTATCCGGAAAATTCCGGATCGGCAACAAAATCAAGCTGAATATTCGCAGAATGCTGAGCTGGAAGAATGCCGATGTCGCTGCTAAGCGTCAGACCCTGATGTGTGATCGTTCCGAATTTCATCTTTCTTTTCCTCCTTCATTTTTTCGACTTGGTTCTGAAGCTGAATATGAATATTATCAAGAACAAGTTCGCAAACCTCAAGCGCAAGTCCGCTATCGTTGATCGCTTTCACAATATCAAATTTTAATCTTTCAATTTTTTGCCTTAGTTCTGTCATTTAAGCCTCCCCACACAGTACTGTTTCACCATTAATGGTCTTCCAGACGCAGCGCCGTGCAACGCCGCCAGAGTGGATGACGACATAATAATTCTGGCTGACTAAATTTAAAGAATTATTTCCGAAAACAGTCAGGTTCCCACCGGTATCCGTATAAACCTGCGACGTACCGCCAGTGTTTGAACTGATCGTAAATGTTCCGTTTTCTTTAAAATAGATTCCGCATTTTTGATTGCCGTTAGAATCATAATTTGTAATGTTCAAAAAGGTATTGCCTCCATCGCACCCCATTACAAAAGAATTGGCCGCATTTTTTGTACCTGGAATATAATTCCATAAATTGATATCACTTTTTGACCCAGCAGTCGAAAGCTGGATCGAATTGACTTCGTTTCCTTCATCATTGTTATCCAACCGGATCGCATTCCAATCGCCTTGAGAAATTAAGCTCACTTTATTAGCGTCTTGATCCGTCATTGATCTGTTTGTCAAATAAAAAAGAGAATTGTTGCTGCTGCGATACATTAATATCTGATTGGCAAGAATATTTGAAGTTCCGCGGTTTTCCGCTCTGAATTCTCCGGATGTATTGAAATGAATCTTTCCTGAGCCTGTAAACTGAATTCCAGCATTATCCGGCGTAGTGTTTGCGACAACATTTACACCATCAGGATCGCCAAATGTTATCACTGACCCAAAAATCGAAAGCGCATAAATTGCGTTAGCGGAAAGCGAATTAAATACAGCATCCCCATCTGCAGTGAACCCTGCTGACCATGTTTTACCATAATCTTTGGAAACCGCGAACCCTGATGAATTTATAGTCCACTGATACTGGCTTTCTGCCAGTGTTGGTTTATTGTGTAAATAAATTTGATAACCGCCATCCGTTCCAACAGGTTTCCGCGTAACAAAGAGTCCAAGCCCATTCGCAATAATTCCGGTAAAAGCCGAAATCGTTCCATCAAGAAACCCGGCAGCCTGCTCAATTTGACTTTTGCTTTCTTCTGGGATTGCAACGATCGTTCCTTCAAGCGTACTCTTTGCGTCTCCAATTTCAATAGAAACGTACCTTTCAAGAAGTGAATCATAAATGTACTTAATCATCTTTGCGCTCGCACTTACTCCGAGTTTATCAAACTTCACTTTTACCGTGTCGCATAATCCAAGTTTAAGCAAAGGCAACACTTCTTTGAACTCATCGAATTGCGATAAATCAACAAAAGAAACTGAAATTGAAACTTTAGGCGAAACCAAATCATTTTTCAATATATATTCTTGAGCCTTTGCATTGATTTCTTCTTTTGTAGGCGGGACATCTTCGCCGTTTTCATTTGTATTTTGAAATTCAGAAGACAGATCAAGATTTAAAATTTTAGGCTCATCCGTTGATATAATGGTTTGAAGGTCGCCGACAATCGCTTTTTGATTTGAATCGATAATGTACGGCAATACTGCAGTATACATCGATTCAATGTTTTCTTCCTGATTAATGTCAGTCAAATTTTTACCATAAGCGATAGTTAGTCCATTGTCTTTTCCTCGATTGGCCAAAAGTGACACTTTGTTATTATCCCACTTTAATTCACCGCCGAAAATGTCAATCATAGAACCTTCTTGACCACCCATCAACGCGCGGAAGCTCTGCGGCTTGTCATTAGAAAATAAGCTTGTTGAATTGGTAATGTCTGTAAATAAAGAAAAGTCATTTCCACCAATCATTTTTGACTTGATTTGCGCAAAAGTTGCCGCGGCTCCGTTCGAGTCGAACGGAAGAACAGAAACTTTTGTAAGGTCATAACTAATATGATTAGCAAAAATTGTAATATTTCCTTTCATCGGCTTTGAAATTTTTTGAATTCTGAAAAGTTGAAGAGGATCGTCTGGATTAGCTCTAACCCGGATTACCCCGCCTGGCTTAATATCGGAAAAATGATCGCCTTCGACAGGATAGTCAAGCTCAAGCGTGTAAGACCCATTTCTTTCTTCGGTCACTTCGCATCGGACACACCTGGTCAAACGGCCAATTCCATTAGTTTTGTCGTTAACAAGCTGCTGAATTGTTTTTGTTGAATCTAATAATATCGGAATCATAAGCGCCACCACCTTGGAATGATATAAGAGACCATTGTAGACGGAATTGAAACAGAATTAATTCCCGATTTTAAATTCGGATATGAACCCGTTGTCAGTTCAAGATCTCCATTTAAATTTAAATTGCCATTTTTTGAATATGCTTCTTGAATATCGCAATCGATTACGACGCCATTTTCATTCTTTTTAAGGTTAACGATTTCACCATTTATATTTATTTCACCGGTTCCTGAAAGGACAACGATCAATGGAAGCGACGTTTGAAAAGTCGGATTATTTAAAATCGTTTCTGTTTTTAGATCGATTTTGCTTTCTCCTGATTTCAAAAAGCGCTGCGGCTTGCAATCAAAAGAAATCGTGAATTTTCCTGATTTGTTTTGAAACGGTTCACTTTCAAACGGGCCAGCATAAGACGCCATTCTGAATTCGTCTGGATGATACGAATCTTCTAGCCGATGATAAAAAGGGTCTTTTAACATAACATTTCTGAAATCGTTTGATCTGTTTGGAAAATGTCCGAAAATGAAAGCAGGATATTGGATTGTTACATTATTGAACTTACCTAAATCACGAATCAGGTCACCATTTCTTCCGGGAACACTGATTCGCTCAATCGCTCTTTCTGGCGAATTGTAAGTTCCGGATCCGGATATTTGAATTCCAAGCGTTAACGAAGAAACAGAATTAAAAGAAAAGTAATTGTAAATTAAAGGTTTAATCATGCGAACGCACCTCTTTTTGTTTGTATCTTTTGATCTATAATTTCTGCGACTCTATCAGCGATTAGTCTTTCATCCTGACCTTCGGCAGCGTAAACATTTACATTAATCGAACCTGAGAAACCAGATGAAGGTGTATTCAACGAAGAAACAGATGGAGACCCAACATCAATTACCATACCTGAAGCAATGTTAGAAATCGCGGATTCAATCATCCATTCAGAATTTCGCAGGCCCTTCGCCATTCCTCCAACGAAGTCAGGCATCCACTTTTCGTATTCCCGCAGCGGGCCGACATCCGGACGAGAGAAATGAAGCCATCCGGCGATCGTGTTGGCGATCCCAGAAACAGCATCGACCACTCCGCCTATCATCGATTTAATTCCATTAATGAACCCTTGAATCATATCTTTCCCCCAATTCACGGCTTGAGAAGGAAGTGACTTAATCCAATCCACCGCCTTCCCTATTCCATCAACGATTGATTTATATATGTTTCCAACGGTGGTTGAGATCTTTTCCTTCATGTTTTGAAATGCTGTTTTTAAATATTCAATTCCTTCTGGTATAGTAACAGTAAAAAAATTGACTATATTATCTACGATTTCTTTTGCCTTATTTCCGATGTTCGTGAAGATTTCGATAACTGCATTTCTGAAATCTTCATTTGTTGCCCAAAGAGTCATGATCGCAGTTACAAGTCCGGCAATCAATGTAACAACAATCCCGATCGGATTTGCACTCATTACCTTATTCATCAGCATTTGCGCTATCGTAGCTCCTTCATTTGCAGTTTTAAATGCTTTGATTGATGTAACAAGCCTATTTATCATCGATGAAACATTCCATGCAACAAAGGCTACGCCGATTCCACTTATAATCGATAAGATTAATGGACCATTTTCAACAATCGAACTTATGAAATTTGAAACATTTGCACCGAATTTCTCCCAATCTGTAGTTTGAGTCATTTCGGTGATCTTTTTAGTTATATCTTGTATTAAAGGTGTTAAATGCTCAAGCAAAGGAATTCCAGCGTTTGCCGTAAACTGACGCCATGCTTCGTTTAAGTTGCCCTGAACATTCTCCCATCCATCAGCTTCCCGCGAAGCCTGACCCATTGCGCCAGAAAGTTCTTGAGCGTCAAGAACCATTTGTAAAAGAGTTTTCTGTTTTTCAATTTCTGTTAAATCATTAAACTTTTTCCCGAATTGCTCCATTGCTTCCGCATTTCTTGTTGCTTCTGTCGCTGATAATCCAAGCGCTGCATCATTCGCGTAATTTCCTTTCAAGAAGCTCATCAAACTTTCAGATGTTTCTTCCAGGCTTCGATCATAATACGCAGCTCCATCCGCTGCAGCTTGCAATGCCTTTTCCATGATTTCCATACTTTCCGCTGTGCTTCCACCGGAAGACCTAGCAAACGCATAAATGGAGCTTCCTAATGTGTTGAGCCGAGTTTCTAAAATCCCAGAAGAATTAGCCACGTTTTCAATGGCTGTTTTCGCTTCTTTTTCAAACTCTCCAAAAGTTTGTTTAAATTGGCTTGTTTCCGCTTTTATTGAAGCTGCATTTTCGATCATGTTTGACACTAATTCCTTAGATAAATCAACAAGCCTATTAAATCCATTTACTATGGCCTGACTTAATACGTTAGCCTTCAATACATCGCCAAATGAAGCCGCCGAATTTCCGCTTTCTTCAAATCCATCATCGACCTCATCTAATCCTTGATCGATGTTTTTAAGTTGGGTTTTCATTTTATTTAGTTCGGTTTCAGCTTTGTTCATTTGCTGCGTCCATTTTTGGGTCGTGATATCAGCTTCACCGTATTTAGCAGCAGCTTCATTTACCGCCTTCGCCATTTGAGCGACCAACTTTTCTTGAGCTTGGATTTGTTTGTTTAATACCTCTTTTTGTGCAGCACTTTTTTTTCTCTGCACTTGTTGATTTATCAAAAGAAGAAGTCACTTTTTGCATTTCCGATGCAAGTGTCTTCGTTTGCTGGATGACTCCTTTTAATTGAGCGCGGTATTCTGCTTCTCCATCAATTCCAATCTTAGGGCCAATGTTTATTGCCATCGCTTGCACCTCCTTTTTAAAAAAGAGGATGTCATTTCATTTTCATGACATCCTCAAATTTTAACTTTTTCTTTTTTGGCAAAAGATTTCCTGATTCAATTTGATTGCAAGTAATTAAATCAAGAATTTCTCCATATTTTGAAAATCGAATTTCATTTTTGCTCATTCCTATTTTATAGCCGTAAAACATAATCCACCTGCTATTTAATTGGATTTTTCTTGATTTTCTTTTTTTTTGTTTTTCGGTTCTTCCCCTTCGACTTTTCGTTCTGAATCATTTTTCATGCAGTCCATTAAGGCTGATTGAAGATCATTAATTTCGTTTATCGGGTAAAAACGGAAATCATCTCTTGTCAAGTAATCTGGCGTATAACTAGGGCAATCGTAGGATTTGTGGTCTTCAAATGCCTTATTCATAATTATTGCAATATCAATCGTTGCTTCCATTGCCTTTAACGGATTATCTCCAAAAAGATCAGCCATGTTTGACAAATTTTCATCTTTGCACATTTTTGATAATTCTGAATAGGCTTGGAAATTGTATTCGAAGACCCTTTCTTTTCCATTGATTTTCATTTTAGCTTAACCCCATTTTTTTCTTTAAATCCGTTACTGCTTCTTCTTCGCTCTCGAATTCTTTTCCTTCCCATTTCCAATCGTGGGTCGAATTGTCAGATCTCATTGTCGAAGCTGTCAACTCTTGAGTTTGCCAGTCAATTTCCTCGCCTTGCGTCTCCGCGCCGGTTGAAGCTTCTTGGAATTTGTTTTTTAAGATAATAATCGGCTGATAAATATCATTACCATTTGATCTTGATTTTACAATGAAACCAATACTTACATACGGTGTCTTCTGTTCATCGCCAAACGCCGTCCATCCGTCTTCACCCGCTACAGGAAGACCGTAAATCAACTTCTTTGCAGCAATAAATAAACCATCAACCGTTAACGTTGTCGTTCCGCCTGTGAATCTTCCAGAATCCGTTTCAGCAAGCTGATTGTCTGCATAAAAATTATTATCATCGGATGATTCCGGTTCAATCTGAACAGAAACACCACGAGCAAGAACAGTTGGAGTTCCGAAACTAATTGTCCCTCCAGAAGCGGAATAAGTCGCGACATACGGATTTGAAAATCCGATTGTTACTTTTCCGGCAGCATATTGTGCAGTCATTTTTTTACCTCCTTATTTCATTATTTTTTTTATTTGTTCGTCGAATTGTTTTTCAATTTCTTTTTCAACTTTTTTTCTGTTTTTACGGATTGCTTTATCCATAAACTGTGTCTTTTCTCGAAAAGATGTTCCTGAATTGATCGACCTTGCGATCATTACGTTTGGCTGTCCGTTTGGAAATTTTTTTGTTTTTACGCTGTTATAGCCGTCAAATCCGATTTTCGCTGAGATAATCCCATCTCTTTCTTTCATCGGCGAAATGCCAAGGCTATCTTGAAGACCTTCTTTTTGTTTAGAAGTGATCCCTTTCAATTTTTTGTTTTCAGTGCCTCTTTCTTTCGGCGAAACGATCGGAAGATTATCCACTTCTTTTTTTATCGCATCCGCCATGATTCCGGCAGCCGGATAAATAGCTCTTCTTATGATCTCATCTGAATTGACCTGCATTTTTTTAAGCATAGACAAATAAGAATTGATCGCCTCATTGTTTACAATCCATCTTGCCACTATATCTCGAAGCTCCATTCATAATGGATCAACTCAGTTTCTTCTTCGTATTGAACAGATTCAAGCTCAAACGATGGAAGATGAAAAAGAAAATCCTGAATTTCATCAATTCGCGGATCAAATTCTTCCTTTGTAAAAAGATCGATTGTTCCCGCTATCGTTTGTTCTTCTTTTCGGTTTCCTCCATAAAAGCTTGAACCTTCTCCATTCTCTGCCCAAACTATAAACGGCGCCTCTTGATGAACCGGTCTAAAATAGTGATAACAAGTTGAAATTTCAGAAATAGAAGATTGAAAACTTTTTAATTTATCATTCAAGGATTTCATAGAATTTCTCCAATCTTGACAGTGTTAAATCAAACACTTTATTTCCATCGTCATCGGTTAGCGGCTGAACATTATCCAGACGAAACTGATCTCCATTTTCATTTTCCTGTCCATCATAAAAACTAAGAATAACATAATCGCCAATTTTCGGCCTTGTTCCTAAATTCAAAATTCTTGCAACAAAATCTATTTTTTGATTTGCACCAGCAGCCATATATTGACGAGAATAGCTGATCGATCTTTCGCCAAAATAGCATTTTAAATAAGGCGTTAATTTTTCTTTAGGCTTTCCCCCAGGTTTAGTTTCATCAATGATTTTACAGATCTGAATCAAACCTGAATCCAGCGCGGTCGTTTCCATTTTTTATTCACTCGCTTTCGCTTTTTGACTAAATAAAAGGTTGTTTAACCTCCATCTTAACATTCTCGGCATTCCATTCTGCGGTGCTGATCTTCTCCGATATAGGTAAGAAGCATACATCGCAACCGTTTGAGCATGATCTATATCATTTAAATTTAATTGAATACCTTCACGGGCGATCTCCGTCTTTGCGACGGAGATCAAATTTTTTATGAAGGCTTCCGTTTGTGGAGGCGGATTATATAAAGGAATATCCGTGACCACAAGCGTATAAATTAATTCTTCCGGATTCATGCGCTATAAGAAACATTGACCGTATAAACACGGGTCGAATTTCCATTTTTTACGGTTACGGTTAACGGATGAGAACCATCTGTGAATGTTACGGTTGAACCGTTTTTGACATTCTTACCATTATAAGCCAGAGCTACAGAAGCGTTTGCGTTTTTAGGTGTAGCCGTTACTGCCGCCGTTGCTGCAGAAGCAGTCATCGAATAGGTTAAAACATCGGAATCAAAAGTAGGCGCTAAAGTCTGACCAGCAACAGTCAAGCTATCTAAATCTGAATCGTTTGCTGTATCTGCTGGAAACGGCATCGAGGTTGTCGGTGTTGTTCCGTTAATGTTGATAGCAACAAAGGCTTGAGGAATAATCGGCGACCCATCCGCACGTTCCTTTCCGCGGAATACGGTGTTATCCTGAATAAACTGAACAGACCGATCATATTCAATCTGCATCCCAGCTCGCTGAACCCACAGATACAAGTCTCCGTAACCTCCGACGATATCATAGTCTGGCATAAATTCAAGAATAACAATATCACCTGTAATTACAGGCAAAGTATCAGACACACCTGCGACAATCGCGCCGGTTGCGGTAAACGTAATTGCCTTTGACTGTAATGCAGCCAGTGTTTTTGAATTCATTGCCCAGAATTTATTTCCTCGTGCATATCGGTTTGTAATGGCTGCCGTCGCTGTGACTAACGCTGACCAGAATGCAGCGCCAGTTGTAGCAGATGGGATGTTCAGAATGTTAGACGCACTTAAATTTGTCCATTCCGGCGCGTTTGCCGGATAACCATCTGGTTTCTGAGTCTGCGCCAAACGAGTTACGATACCAAGCGGCATATGAGAAGCTGAACCTAATCCATACAAGATTGCCTTATCCTTGGCAAGACCGATAGATTCAGAAATCATTTCAACGATGTAAGATGCTAATTCAATATCGGAATCTTCCAGTAAAGAATTGCAAACTGGAATGAACCCAGCAACCTTGTAACCGTCTAATGTAATTTGACCAAACGAAAATGTAAGTTCATTAATCGCAGCGCACATTTCAGTCCAGATCGCTTCCGGCACGAGCCCAGCGATCGTCTGACGAGCTTCGCCGCGAACCGTTCTAACTCGCACGCGATCGATCAGCTTTGAATAGCGATACATGTTTTCAGCAATTAAATCTAAGAAAACGACAGGAATCGTTAACGACCCACCTTGCAAATCTCGTTTGTTTTTCCCAGCTTCGCGGATTTCGCTTAAGAATTTTTTTACATCGTCTCTCTGCATCCACATCTCTCGAGTTTCATGAGGAATGAGATCCATTGCGCGAATGTTTTTCGGTGCGGTTCTAATTGTGTTTCGGATGTTCATTTGATTTCCCCCTCTTTCTTCTTTCTTTTTTTCTTCTTTTCTCTCTGTTGGTGCTTTCTTTTCTTCTTCGTCAAGCTCTGCTTCCAGACTTTCAATATCTGCTGAAAGCTTGTTTTTTTCTGTTTCGTGTTTTTGCTTTTCCTCGTCGAACGCTTCAACTTCTTCATTGACCGTTGTCATTTCTTCGTCCGTTGTCGCTTCTGAAATCGCGGTTTCAAGCTCGGCTTCCCTCGTTTCAAATTCAGTATCTTTTTTTCGCAATTCTTCTAACTGTTTTTTTAAATTGTCGATTTTTCGTTTTAACATTAATGTTTTAAGCATTTTCTTTTTCTCCTTTCAGCTTTTTGAGCATAGAAAAACGCCAAGATTCGATCTGACGTTTTTTGATGTTTTCAATTTCGTTTTTTCGTGCTTGTACAGATGTTGCTTCATACGCCGGAAAGGTAACGACAGAAACCTCATAAAGTCGAACTTTTTTAATTTTCCAAACAGTAGGATTCCCATCTGAATTTTCGATATCTTCATCAACAATATCGAATCCAAACGAGCATTGATCAACATCTCTGCGTTTCACTCGCTCATAAAGGTTAACGGCATCTTGATCGTTTCCATTGATCAGGATAGAACCCCACAAACCATAGTCATCTTCTCGTAATTCTAACGTTCCGACGGTCGTCCTTCCTAAGACAAGCGTGCTATCATGATTGATCAATGCGCGTACATCTTTTTTCGTTTCTCCGTCGAACGCACCCGGAAGCACAACCTCATAGGCTCCATCCCATAATTCATATCGAGAATTAAAAACTGAAAAGTAGCCTTCGATTCTCATTTCTCCATTTTCTTCACGAGTTTTAAAGTTTTCATTTTTCAAAGTTAATGTTCTTTTTTCCATTTATTCACCCCCCGTTCAATTTACTTTGATCCCCCACTTTGCTTAGTGGGATGTAATTTTCCAAGATTCGTAACTCATCAAGACCTTCACGCGGTGACATTCCAATCCAATCTCGCGCTTCATTTCCGGTCATGATTCCTCTTTCGTATTGAGAATCGGCAACTTCTGCCAAGTCTCGAATGTCGTAATTGTAAAGGCTTCTTGAATTAAATCTAAAAAACCAATCCGGATTTAAAAGAAGCTTCCTTGTTAATTCTTGCTCGATGTTTTTTGCAAGCGGCATAATTCGCGATGATATAAAGTTGTTCCACTCGTCTCTCTTAAATTCGCCGACGCCCAAAACGAAAGCCGGAATTCCAAGAATTCCAGCGACTGTTTTCTTATCAAGTTGAATCATTTCAGAGAGCGCCAGATCGGAAAGCGTGAGCGGCTTAACCTGTTCGATTGAAAATTGTTCTGCCGGGATGAGCCACGGCTCACCAGCTCGGCCGGTGTTGACATATTCATCAAGCAGTTTTCTTCGGCCTTCTTTCCCTGCGAATTCTTCAGTCAGCGCATCCACTTTAACAATCAAAGAAGGTTTCCATTTTGATTCCATGAATCCTTTCTGCGTTTCGGTTCCTTGTTTCAGTGTTTGTGCAACATCAGATAATGCAATCCGATACCCTTCGCCCTTCCACGGATAATAAGATCCAGGATTCAAAACAAAGTGAAGAATATCATCGGAATCATATAAATCGCCATTAATCGACACTTTATAATTCCACAAACCATCCGGAATAAATGCTGCCATCGCTGGCGGAATTGGCTGAAGATTTTTAAGTATTCCTCGCCGTGTTTCCGGATAAACAACGGCGTTTCCATCACCTTCGATCATCATTGTTCGTATAATCCAAACTACGAAATTCATTCGCGTCATGTTTCTATTCGGATCAATATCAATCTTTCTTGACAATTCATTTTTTACGCGGACATCTCCATTTTCTTTGTTTTCCATTAAATGAATGGTCATTGATCCGATCAACCTTGCGATTGTGTCAACTGCGGAAATGATTTCTGGATTATGCGCCAAACTTGTATATCCTGAACAAGTCAACGTTTCAAACGCATCGCTGCTGCACAAATAAAATCCGTTTTCGCTATTTCTTTTATTTTTTGGTTCAGCTCGAATGTTTTTCTTTTTTTTCTTTGACATTTATTCACCCCCACCATTGCGCCGCTGCTTTAGCGCGGTCTAAGTTATCTAAGTACCTTACGCAGCCAAAAACAGAAGCGTCAAATAAATCGATTCTCGTTGTTTTTCCTATTTTTTCAAAGTGGACTAAATCATCCGTCTTTTCAATCGCATGAACGTTTGCAACGCAGTATTCATACGCGTCAGAATGAAGGTAATACAAATTTCCATCTTTCGCGCTTTTTTCAATATATCTGAATCCTTCCGATTTTACATAAGAATACTGCGGCTGATCGACTACATTAAATCCGTTTGACTTCATCAATGTAAAAAATTCTCGCGCAAACTTTCTATCTTGCCCGATCTGCTCAATCCTAAATCCTTGACGACGCATCGATTTAAACCATTCAACCACATCTGCAGCATTAACTGTCGGAGTGTTGCACATAGTCAGCCATCCATCGTCAGCCCATCCGAAAAGCGGTATGTTATCTTCATCCGCTTTTCTCACAGCCATAACGACAGGGAAAAAAGCGTGCGTTATAACGATGTCCACACCTTTATAATGGCCGAACAAAGCTGCGGCCGTTAAATCATAAAGACGCGACAAATCTGCGCCGCCGTACCACTTAATCGGAAGTTTCGCTAATTCTTCTATCGTCCAATTGTACTTTTTGTCAGAAGATCTAAACTCTTCAATGTCAAACCACGCCCGCATTGCGTTTGTGTAGACATTAAGACTTCGGCTGATATAGTCTTTCCTTTGTTGTGGATCATTCTGAGCTTGCATCGCGTCGTTCATCATGTCGGACGGGCGAATCGTTACTCCGTAAGAAGGATTCGCTTTTTCGTGCTGTTCTGGATTCAAGAAGTCTACATTCCCTTTATCGTCAGCATCAGCATGAGAAACAAAACAGAAAAAGGCATCGTCTTTCGCAAGGCCGTCAAGAACTTTTTCAGCATACTGAAGGCGCTGATAACCAAACGAATTCACGTTATCTCCCGCTGTCGTTATGCCGATCATCAGCTTATTTGTGTAAGCTTTCATTGCTTCTTTGAAACGGTTGTACTGCGCCGCTTTTTTGAAAGCGTGAATCTCGTCGCAAATCGCAATGTTACAATTAAACGAATCCTGCGCATCCGGGTTTGCTGCCATAGCGTCAATCCTAAGCGATCCGGAAGTTCTTCCATTGTTATCATAGAAATTCAATTCAATTGAATGTTCCATGTTGTTGTCATGAATTGCTGTTCCTTCCTCCTGATCAATACCATAATAGCGAACCGAATAAAGAATATCATCGAATGCTTCCATCGCCTGTTTCAACGCCGCTGCAGAGATGTAAATGCGCGCCCCCGATTTTCGTTCAAGAATCCCAAGCGCGAACGCTAAGCCAGCGACGAACAGAGTTTTTCCATTTTTTCGAGGGATATAAATAAACGCTTCATTGATCCTGCGGATGTTGCTTCCTTTCCAATACCAGCCGACAAGGTTATACACAATGAACATTTGAAAAGGTTGAAGGATTAGAGGTTTGTTCATAAGCGGCTGGCCTTCCAGCGTCTCTCCTTGCTTGTGAACAATTAACTTTTGAATCAACATGATCACAAGATCAGGATCTCTTGTCCTCAGCTCAATGTCGTCTCGGTTAAGGTCATCCAAAAAGCGTTTGCATTCTCTGACATTTCCACCCGCTTTCACTTTTCCTGAGACGACATTTTTCGCGTATTGGATTACTTGATCTTTAAATTTAGAACCCATTTAGCGCCTCCGCAAGAACTGATTTTTTTTTCTGCTTCATCGACTTTTCATCAATCTTTTTTAATCCCGATGGCGTTAGTCCAAGATCGCGCCAATAAGAAAGCGCCGTTTTTGTTAAGCTGTCAATCAGTGATAATTCTGGGTTCTTAATGGGGACAGCTCCTGCTGGCGTCGATTTCATAATGACGCTTTTGCTTCCTGATTTTTTGAATTGTTTCATCGCCGTTTCCCTTAGCTCCATAATCTCTGCAAGCTGATTGATCGGCTCATCAAAAAAGGGACGATAAGTCCCTGCTTGCTCACATGCTGCAATGATCTTCTTTTTATATCCCGCTTTTTTCACTTTATCGTCTCCTTTCTGCTTTTTAATTGCAAAAAAATCAACCGGAGGGGGAAGGATAGACCCAATCCAGTAGAAACACCCATAAACGGCCATAGGTACCCAGGGGGGGGCTATTTTCTTTGAATCATTTGATTCATTCTGTCTATGGCTGCTTGATAATCTATTTTGTTTTTTATTGCCGCTTTATACATCAGCTTCTTTCCTTCTTCGGTTAACCCGCCTGTCTTTCTATCGTGCATTTTCCCATGATTCGTGAAGCTAAGACTAATTAAATTCCACAAACACAATTCATATTCTGGAAAGAATTCGCGCGGGAAGATATGATGAACACATTGCGCTTCATCTGGAACAGCTTTATACCTTTTTGAAATCTGGCATTGATATCCGTCCCTTCGCAAAGCCTTGCTGCTTACATTTTTCCAAGAAGTTCTATCATAAAAAAGATCATGCTGCTTTCTTAAATAGTTCATCTGTCTAACCTCGAAAATAAAAGCATACCGAATGCCGATATGCTTTCCTTCAATTTCTACGTTACCATATTAGCACGGAAAATCCGTTACTCAGTAACGAAATTACAAAAATGGCTCAAGTGCCTTTTCTATATCACGATACATTTTTGGTTTAGACATGCTGTATTGCGCCGCTACTTCATCAGATCCTTTCCCATTTATGTAAAGATCGGTGATGATCATCGTAATCGCTGGATTTATCTTTGCAAGAATTCTATTCACTCTGTTAATTCTGACGGAATATTCGTTTCTTTTATCAATCAGCTCTTGTTCTTGTTCCATCAACGCCAGCCTATTGTCATTATATCCTGCATTCTCACATCGAGCTTTCTCTGTGCTAATGCCTGATACTCCTTGCATTTTATATGCCAGCGCTTCTAATTCACCATTTGTTTCAATAAGCTTTTTTGTAAGGAACTTCACAGACCTACAATCGCGCTTGAATTGATCAATCTTTTCTTTTTTTTCTATCATTGCGTCACCTCACTATCTATATCCAAGCCATCTAGCCATTCGGATAAACTCATCCTCGCTTACATCTTCCAGCTCATTATTATCCGCAATTTTTTTTGCGCCTTGCTTAGCGGTGATTACGCCATCAGCATAATCGTTAAACACTCCCTTATCTTTAGTAGCTATTGCATTTGATTTCTTAAATTCGATCATTCAATCAACCCAAGCATCGCTTTTATAGCGCGCTTCTTCTTTCCTTTTCATATTTTCAATCTGCTTTCGAAGTCCGAAGTTTTCACGCTCCAACTCTGCACACCGCTCAATTACTTTGCGAATAACACCAATTTCAGTTTCGTCAAATCCTATGGATTCCAGCCAATTATAATAGATCATCATAGCCTGGTTGATCTCACTAATTTTCATGTTTTAACTCCTTATTCCCTGGAAAGATAACCAGTATATTATATTTCCAGCTCATTTCCTTTCTTTCCGCCTTTTGTTAAGGCTTATTTTATTGTTTTTAACTCATGAATACTTTTTTAAATTTTCGGCCTGTTTTTCACTCATTTCTTCCATGACCCTCGTTCTAATTTGATTATAGATATATGATAAATCTGCTGTCAGTCCGACATCTTCACCTGTTGAATTCATCTTTCGTTTTAATATAAACACCTATTCCCGACGTAATTTCTGTTTTAACATCATCATATAATTCTTCGGGAATTACGAAGTAATTATAATTTCCGATAAAGGTTAACTTCGCCTTGCTATGTAAGTCAGCTTTGCTTACTTTAATCTCAAAACAATTGATACAGCGATTCCGGTCAACATCACAAGTAATAAAATCAACTATTTCATTTCCTGCCCATCCGATTGTGACTTCACCGCAACCAATTTCAGAGTGGCCTAATCTTTTAAATAGCAATCTTTCAATTTCCTTTGTTAGCTCTGTTTTCATCAGTCAACCCAAGCGTCGCTTTTATAGCGGGCTTCTTCCTTTCTTTTCATGTTTTCAACTTGTTTTCTTAAACCGAAATTCTCACGTTTGAGCATTTCGATTTCCTGCAAAGATTTTTCAAATGCGTCTAAGCATGCGCTGATCACTCTTACTTCTTTTGTGGTATTTATTTTCTTATACATCGAGATTAAACAATCCTCTAATTCATCATAATCGCATTCGATATCATACACGCGGCTGGATAGATCTTTGAGGCATTCTCTGGCCAGCATAATCTTTTCTTTTTTCATTCTTCAGGACCTCCATCAATCAGATCAAACAGCGATGGTACATCTTTCTGCATTTCCGCCCGCCGGCAGTATCCGATGCCATCCCTGAAATAATCAGCGTTTAATTCGATTCCGTATCCTTTACGTCCCTGTTTGATCGCGCTCATCGGAACAGTAAACAAGCCCGCAAACGGATCCAGGACAAGATCGCCAGGATTGCTATAACGGTTTATAATGCGCTCCACAATGTCAAGCTGCAGCGGGCAGACGTGCATCTGAAGCCTGCGCCGGCTCTGTTCTGTGTTGAGCGTCCGCATACGGTTGATATCGTCCCAGACTTCGTCCGTCCAACTTCCAGGCGCCACAACCATGAACGTCGCAGGCAGCTTATTGTTCTGATCTAGTTTCTTGGCCAGTTCAACATGTTCTTCATAGCTATACACCGATTCTCGTGAATATTTTCGGTATGCTTTCTGAAGATTTGAAATCGGGATCCGAATTAGCTCGTCTTTGCTCATTAATCGGTCACCGCTGCTACGCCAGAATCCATGAGCGTCGATCTGCCACTGTGCCCGTGTATAATCATCCTTAGATTTAACTACCGGATCATCAGCGTAAGCATTAGATCGATCGGTTGGAAGCTTACGAAAAAGCAGAATATATTCTGGACAGCCGACGCCCATCTTTGAGCCATCCTTGCACTGCTCAGACCAACCCAGGCGATATGTTTGATTGTTCTCCCTCACGACATCCGTAACGACGGTGATCATTCCGAAATATTGAAATCCGTGCTTCATATAATGTTCAATACAAATCGCATGAAATGGTTCGATCGTCGGCATTCCCGTGCCGGTAGCATTTCCGAATAATACGCGATCTTTGACGTGAATCGCAGCGACGCGGCCCGGCTGCAAAATTCGATATAATTCAGGAGTCAGAAAATCCATCTGTTTGAAAAATCGTTCTGTATCCTCGTTGTGGCCGAAATCATTGTAATTCGGCGTATATTCGTAGTGATTAGAAAACGGAATTGACGTGTGGATTAATCCGACGCTGTCGCTTTCCATTCTCTTTGTTTCTTCGACGCAATCATCGTTGACCGCGGTGTATAGCTTTCCTTCAACCTTCACGTTTTTCACTCCCATCTTTCTTTTTAATCGCTCCGATTTTCCGGATTCGCTCAAGCCGTATTTCTTCACAATTTCGATCATCTTACCTACCATGTGATCGTGCTGCTTCCACTTCTGCAGAAGAACGTCTTTGATCTTATCTTCTTCGTCCGTATAAATAATGTCGATAATTACCTTTTCAGTCTGCAAGAATCGATATATGCGATGCACTGCCTGGATGAAATCGTTGAATTCATAATCGATACCGACGAAGATCGCGCGATGACAATAACGCTGAAAGTTGCATCCGGATCCGGATAATTCTTTCTTTGTCGCGAACAACCGACATTTCCCTTCTGAGAAGTCGATTACTCGCTTTTCTCGAATTTCGTAATCCTGCGAACCGTAAATCTCGACGGTCTCCGGAATTTGTTTCTTAATCTCGTGTCGCTCATTTTCCAGATCGTGCCATAGGAGGAAATGAGCTTCCGGATCTGAATCGACAATTTCTTTCGCCTTTTTTACACGCTCGTGAATGCTTAGACGCTTGATCGTCGCGGCATCCTTCAGGCTTACCGCAGCATCTCGATAAAGCAGCGGCTGACCGTCTCTGTCTGTGATGTTTTTGTTATCAATATGCAGCCTATGAAATCGAACATCCAGAGGCGGAAGATCATAGCCTTCATCGGGATAATTCATATCCAGATCTGACGGCCGTGTCGCAAACAGCGCCCAACTACTTACCCACAACCAGAATTCGTCCTCTTGAGCAGGGTACAGCGTTAAATTGTTGGCTTTTGTGCTGTCGCGCTGGAAGAACCGTGTCAGCGCCTGCCCCGTATCCATGACGCCGAGATATCCTGCATAATGGATCAGCTCTTTGTATCTGTTCGGCGAAGGCGTCGCCGTGGCCACAAGCTTATATTTAACCTTTTTAAATTTATCCAAAAAGGTTTGATAAGTCTTGCTTCCGAAACTGCGCAGCACTGAAGCTTCATCCAGTGACGTCGCGGTGAAATAAGCCGGATCGATATCGCCATCTCTCACACGCTCATAGTTCGTTAACAGGATTGATTCATCGCTATTTTTGATTTCTTCCATTGTGCGGACGTACCGAACTTTGACATTCAACAATTCCCGCGCATCACGCTCAAATTCTTGCTTTACACCAAGCGGCAGGACAATCAGCGCCTGTCCGCCTTCATGCTTTACGATCTGTCTGCACCATTCTAATTCCTGAATCGTTTTGCCAAGACCAAATGATTCAAACAATGCACGGCAACCGCCGCGGATCGCCCAGCATACAGCGTCTCGTTGGTGCGGTTTTAGTACCGACGAAATATCCGACTGATCAACGTCAAACCCGCTTTCGACAGCCAGTTCGATTTTTGTTTTTAAAAATTCCTCGTATTTCATTCTTCGCTCCTTAAAATGGCAGGCTTTCGTAATCAATATCAAAGTTTGTTTTGCTCCGATCATCGAGTTCATCATCGCGATTCATCGCGGATACATAATCGTTGTCCATTGCTTGCCATTGCTGCATAGCATCGTCATAACTGCTTTGTTTCGGCTGATCCTGTTTATTTTGCATTTGCCTTTTGTTTTTATATTCCAGCAGTCGGATTTCATCACACAGAACTTCTGTGACATAAACTGTACGTCCTGTGTTATCTGTGTAACTGCGTGTCTGGATGCTGCCAGTTAGTCCTGTAAGCATCCCCTTAGCTCCATATTGCGTTAAGAAATCCGCTCCCTGTCGCCATACGATACAGTTAATAAAATCAGCCTGTTTGTTTTGACCGCTTCCCCTACGATCACATGCGATCGTAAAGTTACACACAGAGTAACCGCCAGCAGACTTTTTAAGCTCTGGATCACGGACGAGCCGGCCGACTAATACAACTTTATTGATCATTTATATCTCATCCTCTCCATCTTTTCCCTTTTCCTCTCTTTTGTCGCTCTGACATAGATTCGCGTTGTTTCCAGACTGCTGTGCCCAAGAATATCGGCAAGCTCAATTTCCAGCCCACCGGCTTCCAGGTACTCCAACGCAAAGAAATGACGGAAACTGTGCGGATAGACCTTTTCTTTTTTCACCTTCGCCGCTCCCGCGATCTTTTTAAATCGTTTCCAAATCGCCGAATTAGTCAGCTGCTGTCCCGGTATTCTCCCAGGGAATAGAGTTCCTGAACGTATTTTATTTTCCCGGCAGTATGCCCTGAGATCTCGAAGCAGCTCGCGGCGGACCGGCACGGATCGCGTTTTGCCTTTATTGGTTACATCAATGTAAGGGCCAAGATTTTCGACAGTAAAATACTTCAGTTCTTCGATCCTGATCCCAGTTCCGGCAAGGACACGCATAATCAATTCAGTGTCCTTCTGTCCTGCTTTGCGTGCTTGCTTTACCAAGCGTTTGTAGTCTGTAATGTCAATTACACTATCAAGCTCATATTCAATTTGTGATTTTACTTTTTCCAACGCAAGGTCTTTACGGCCGAGCCAATAAACGAATTTATCGATCGCCGTGATATAGCTATTGATGCTCGTTGTCTTTTTTGTTTTTTGTTTGAGATAATTTTTATAATCAATCATCACTTTTTTTGTAATCTCAGCATCGTCAGGCATCCAGGAAAGGAAGGCTTGAATATCAGCGCGGTATTTATGCAGCGTTTTCTTTGAAAGTTCTTTGCAATATTGGTCTTCAATAAACGAATCGAGTTGATCCTGCATTTCCTGCTTATTCATCATTGATTTCTCCTTTCCACGTTTTTAATATCTGGGTGATGTACCCAAAGCTCACTTTTTGATACATGCTTGCTTCTTTCAATGCCTGGACAATCAAATCTGCATCATATTTTCTCATCAATGTTTTTAACGACTGCATTTCTTTCTCACTAAGCGAATGACCGAATTCGTCTTGAAATAGTGTGCTGAGAAAATCATATTTCTTCTGATCTAATATGATTTGATTTGTTTCGTTTTGTTCTGATTTGATTTCATTTCCTTTCTCCGCATTTATCGCGGTTTCTTCATCATTTACTTGAGTTTCTTCGTCATTTACTTGAGTTTCTTCCGCAGAATCAAGCTTTTTGAGCGCATTTAAAACATCACCGTCTTCCAAGAAATATTTTTTATCGGTGATTTTTCTTCTGAGCATTTTCATCGCCGTCAGATAACGTTTCTGAACGCCAGCGGAAGTCCATATACCATTTTGTACGAGGTCATGATCAAACAGACCTATATCGACGCAATAGAGCAGGATTTCGCGGCATTTTGCTCTTTTAATCCATTGCACACCAATCTTTTTACAAATCATCATTGACAGTTGATCTTCTGTTCCCGAAAAGTAATAAGATTGAGAATAAATGATATCGAGCGCACGGCGATAAACAGATTCTCCAAGAGGCCCGTACTCTTCAATGAGATCAAAAAGTTTAGAATCTACGTCGAAGGCATTTACTTCCCACGGATAATACCAAAGGGCAGCTTTCGGCGGCGCTCCCATAGATTAGACCTCTAAGCCTATTTGTACGATAAAATCTGAAGGATCATTAAGAATCGCATTTGAAACTTTAATTGCTTTACGTTTCCCATTTTGATACAAAGCTCCATCTATGACGATATACTCGCCTGACGGATGAACTGATCCGGAAACGCACTTTAACCGGAAATACTGGTTTTCTTTTACTTGCAATAGCATTCCAATATCAGGCAAACAAATCACTCGCTTTCTTTTTTGCTTCTATCAACAAATCATAAGGAAACTTATTTTTTTCCAAGTAACTAAAATAATCTTTTGTATTTTTAAATGACTTAATATTATCAACAAAATTGTGCGAATATTGTGTATAAATAATCAGATCCAGAGCCTGTTTATAATCATCATGCTTAATCTGTCTTGGCGATGAACCAAGGCAGATCCTATTACCGCCGAGCATGTTTGGCATTGGATACTTATAAAGCATCGTCTTTAATCCATCCCATTTTTTGTAAGCATAGGCTTCAATTGTGACTATTTTATTTCCTTTAGATTTAACAAGGTACAAAGCATTAGGAAAATGAATGTTATATGATCGATTGTCATAAATTACGACCCGTTTTTCTTCTGGTTCAAGAATTGCCCGGCAATTTTCCGAATATGCGATCACTTCAGGTGGCATATATCGCAGAATTTCATTTTCATTTTCTCTTTGGAAATATTGTATTAATTTTTTTATAAGCGTTGATGCTTTAATTTTTTTAAAGATTTCAGAATCTCCGTTTTTAATCAGAACATCAGCATCGTCACGATCTGATTGAATTCTAAGGATCATTTCTTTCAAAATAAGACCTCCCTTTTGCTTTCATGAATTGAACTGACAGCTAAGATCAATTCATCATTTTCTCCTGTTTCTTCAAATACGCGGATAACATCTTTATATGGCATATCTGATTCGCTGTTGTTTCTTCCTAAAAGCTTTCTTATTTCATCCGATATTCCAAGCAAAGCTGTTATGTCTTTTTCTGGATCTCCGTATTGGGTTTGTTCACCTCCTGCGGTAATACGCCAATAATAACCGACTAAATTTTCATCAATACCCAGGCCAAGCCCTTGAATCAGCTGATTCAATTCGTTTGGTAATCTTTTTTTTATGTTTTCACTAAAAGAAATTTCTGTCGTGTCTATATACCATTCTTCCCATCCAGATTCATATAGAATTTCTGAAATCATTTTAGGATCTTCATTATCTATTGCTTTTTCCAAATTATAGCTGGAAGAATTATTTTTAATAACTTCAACAATTTCTTCCACCATCCTTGAAGATCTGGATAATTGGCACGGACATCCGATGTAATAATCGTACAAATCTATGACAGGTGAACATGTTGTTTGAATAGAAAATTCTCCCTCTTCGAACATACAATAGAAGTACGCAAGAAGAGGTAGCGGAACGTCCGATTCTGAACCGTCAAATATGTCAAACACATGTTCGCTATAATCGAAAAATTCAAATATTACATCACTGTCATACATTAAGTCAGTGGAATTACCGCGAATCCCGTCTATCAAGCATTGCTTTACACTTTGATTGCGGCAATAACGCAGAATATACTTGATAAATTGTTCTTTTTCCGAAAACGAACAGTCGTTAGAGATGTACTTCACCAAATCGCTCAGCATAAGTGACACCTACTTTCATTTTTCCGGTTATAAGTGCATGGCAATGTTCAAGCAAGCACGTCGCCATTTTTAAATTTGTGATCAAATACTGCGTATTCCCTTCTGCAGCCTGTTCCTGGCAGCTTTTCTCTGCTGGATGGAGATCTGATTCAAGCTGATAGGTTTGACCGCGCAGAACCCCTACAACATCATTTCCGTCTTTCGCAGCCACATATATATTCCCCTGGAATTCAAAATTTGCAGAATCAAAATAAACAGCTTGTGGAAGCTGATGGAATGTTTTTTCAAGCAGTTTCCGCGTTGCGTCGTTATCAACGCAACCGATCAGCACGGGGACATAGATCGGGAACTGCTTTATCTTTTCAATCAGCTCATCTTTTGTTACATAAGACGCTAACGCTTCACATTGGCAATCATAAAATGTATTGATTTTAGCGGCCAGCGCGACGGCTTTATTCTCGCCGATATCCTGCTCTTGATAAGATTGGCGAATCATGTTTTTACGTTCCACAATGTCACCGTCGACCAGCAGCATTTTATGATATGTACCGATCAAAAGCTTGGGAAGATCCCTTGCCAGCAAGGAGCCGGTTCCGCCGACTCCTACAACAATAAATAAATAGTCCATGATCAGCCTTTCTTTGGCTGCTGGAAGATCGGGATCAGTACATTATCATCCGCTCGGAAGTCATAGCTAACTTTCCCCGAAAATTCATAAAACTGATGTTCCAGCATTTTTTTTGTAATCTCATCTGCGGTATATTCGTGGCCGTCTTCAAAAATATTGGAAACGTTTAAATTTTGCGCCGCATAATGAAGAATAAACGGATAACGGTATTTCGCAGCTTCCTGCTTTTTTTCTTCCTTTTTCGGTTCCTTCTTTGGCTCGTTTGTCTTTTTTTGTTCCTTCTTCGGTTCAGGCTTTTTGGTTTCTTTTAAGCCTAATGAATCTAATAAATTCGTCATGCTGTCACCTCCATTGGTTTTGATCCGTGTATAGAAAATCCGAGTGCTAACACCTCAAGATTGCCGTCTTCAATCTCGTATGTTTTATCACTGATATTTAGTTCTACATCTTCGCCAGCTTGTTTGATTACCTTGAGAAGATGCTTAATCACACCACCCATTCTCATCTGTTTAATATTGGTTTCAACATCTATATCCGCTAAATAAGATGAAATAATTCCTTCTTCCTGTACAGATTCGATAAACATTTTTTTACCTTTAATTTCGAAAATTATTGCGGTATTAAAATTAGACGCCAGATTCAAATGCTTGATTAAATCATCTTTTTTAAATTTAATATATCCATCTCCACCGCCTTTGATTCTGTCAATACCATCGACGAACCCTTCAAACAGTGTTGAATATACGACCTCACCAGCTCCAAGCAGAACAATCATCTTTCCGCACATTTTCGCTTCATAGTTCGATTCTTTATCCAGTATTTTTAAAATATCTGGTGGTACTGAAATCTTATGATCGATACCTGTTTTTAAAGTAAACCGATATAAAGCCTTGCCATCAGATGCCGCGACACAATCCGGGGTGACAAGAATTCCCTTACTTCTATCTGTATCGCCGACAAACTCGCTCGCGGCTGTCAGAATATCAATCGGCAAATTCAAATTGATTGGATCCGTCAAATCAGGTTGATATTCTTTAACGTCTGTTTGATTTTGGAATTTAAGTTTTGTTTTCCCGGATTGAACTAATATTGTTTCGCCCTTCATCGTGATGTCCATGTCGATGAAATTTTTTAGAAGATTAAAATCTTTTTTGTTAAGAATGAAGTTTAATTCTCCATTCTGAATAAAGTCTAATTTTTCTTTTCGGATAATCCCCGTTCCGATATCATCGTAGCTATGGATCTGGATGATATCGTCAACGATGTTGATGATGTTGTTGTTCATTCCCCGCTTAAAATGGTAGCCTTCTACTTTCATTGGTTATCTCCTATTTCTTGTTCGCTTGTTCTTATAATCTGCCCTGGACCGTCGACAATACTTTCTTCATCGCGTACATAGATGTCGTACCTTTGTCGTTCTTCATCCCAAAAGCTCGCTCCGCAATGATCGAGAATGATTGCAGGATATTCGACGCCGTCAATGATCATGGTCAATTCATCGAAGAGACGATGCAGTTGATAGCCGTCCGGGAGCTTGCTATACTTACGGCAAGCTCCCGAATTGCTTTTCAAACACTCTTCCGTGGCTGCTGCCACGACAATTTTATTTTGGTATGTAAACCAGCCTTTGCTGTTTAGCATGAAGTCATCGACTCCAAGCCCGCTGGCAGTCATCCCTCCAGATCCTTCGTCTGGCCAGAAAGAAGTAAATCGAACATCATGCCGTTGTTCCTGAAGATCTTCCTTTGGATCTATGTCAGCAATGTAAATTGCTTCATGATGAAATTCATTCGCTTGAATTGTCGCCTGCCTCGCTTTATACTCTGGCGTTTGTCTGGTTGCCCAGTCGATGCTCAGGCTGGTAAGAATGACAGCAGCGTAAATGATGATTCGTTTAGTCATATTTTCCATCGAAAACACCGTCGACAATATAGCTGTTCAATTTCGCAGCGAATATTTCTAGATACACCTTTTCAGTGGGCGCATAGTTGCTCAAACCTCTATAAATTAAATCGCTATTGACTCCCTGCATAAACACGACGTAATCTGCGCGGTCAAGCGTCGCTTCATCCTTCTGAAAATATTTTTTAGTAGTGCAGTTCTTCCCGCGTGCAGCGATCAAAGACAGAGCCATGCACGTCCTGCTTTTGACATCCGATCGAGTAAGAAAGTCATTGACTGCAGCATCATATTTTTTAAAATATTCGCTTTTGTTTAGTGTTATTTTATTTGTTTTTTCCATTTTTGCCTCCGTTTATTCTTAAGGTTAGAGATACGCCTTGTTTACTAAAGCTTAAGTTTTCTTCTTATTTGCTTCGCCTGATCGTATGATGCAATTGCAGTTTTTATTTCTGCAACCGTTTTTTCAGGTGACTTGTCAGCTTTGAGGCTTCCTTCTATAAAACAGATCAAAAAATGTGACATGTGTTCTTCGTCCACTTTCAACAATGCGTCTATGATCCACTT
>PVML01013038.1_pt1 | contig 34511 bp, 38 predicted proteins | sample 1853371 | NCBI WGS metagenome assembly PVML01 (sample SAMN08533508, study PRJNA380276) | Human gut metagenome, whole genome shotgun sequencing project. | isolation source: participant 1, chromium library | host: Homo sapiens | collected 2017 | reverse complement strand
CCTGCGCGACCATACAGCTGGGGTTGATGAGGACGGAGGAGGAGAAGCGGGGGTAAGATTTGGATGGGTGGTAGATTGAAGCAGTAACGTAATATCACCTATCCGGGTATTCTAAGAAATTAAAAAATAGTGCTAAGTCTCAAGGATAAATTGAGGCTTAGCACTATTTTTTACCGGGAGTGGCGGTTATCGATTACTTTTACAGTCTTTAAGCCCACACCATCGCTTCGGCGACATCAAAAACAGTTTCAAATCGGATACCGTTATATAGAGGAAGAGACTATAAATTTTCGTGATAACGACATTTCGGAAATCTGGAACAACCATAAAACTGTTCTCCGGCGTGGGCTCCCTTCTTGGTTGTTCTAAGTACGAGTGGACTATTACATTTTGGACAGATTCGATTGACCGGGGTATCTGCTTGAGTATTGTCATTAGCCGGAATGGGAGGTTTTGAAAAGGCAATAATTTTTTGAGGATTGTCAATCGGTTCAATGGCCGCTTTGGGAATATTTGTCTTTTCCTTAATATCCGCTATATGCTTATCTTTCGTTGAATCCTCTACCTGCGTGTATGGGTAAAGCGTTGTATAGATGTTCGCAATTTCTGCTTCAGTTAATACTTTGAGCTGGCTTGAACATATTTTATTAATCAAATGATTTATTGTATTACGCTTAATTACATAAATATTGGGACTTGTACATTCAACCTTTTTCAAAGTACATCGTTCTGAGAAGACAATAATTGAATGAACTGCGATATCTTCCCCAAGGATTGATTTGAGCCATTTTATGTGAAGCTTATTCTGCATGATCGGATTTAGAAAGTGTTCTTTATGAGATTTACCCTTCCCTTGCGGTAATGTTTGTGTCCACGTTTTAGATTTTTCATTCCCAAAAATCCAACCGCTGTAATTTTTACTCTCAAAGACAAAGATACCATGGTCATTTATAAGTATAACATCAACCTCGGTGGTTTCGCCGTTGTCTTTTGGCAAGTAGCAGTTAAACAGAAATTTTCCACCGGCTGATTCATAATTCCTGAGTTCGCGATAAGTCAAAAACTCTCCATACCGGCCTTTGTCTAACAGCGTAGCTAAATATGAATTATGAGTATCTTTGTAATATGTAGTTTTTTTATAGTTATGGTTATTGATTAGAAAAATGATAGTGAAAATCGTTAATAGCAATATAAAAGTATTCATTTCGTTTACCCCCCTATTAGCTAGTATAACGCAAAATTGAAAATAATGCATCAGTTTAAGGGGATAACTAATTACGCAAACAGGACCCTTTTCCCAAATAACTTTGGGACAGACGAATTTGTATCGTGTGACCCCGCTTTTAAGCTTACAGGTTCATAAATATCCTGGCAATTTGAAAAATATCTGCAAAAGAAAGCTGATTGTATGGTATTATAAAGGTACAATGCCTTTCAGGTGGATATGGTTGATTGTTCTCAACATCTATTAAATTATTGGTAACTATTTAACTAAAATAGTATCGGGCTAAAATTCGATTTTCATAAGAGGAGAAATTAATGACAGCACAAATCGGAGATATTTACAAATACAAAAATAAAGAATACTCAATAGTTGCCATGTCTTCACCTATTAACTTTAAACCGGAGGATTATGGATTGGAACCTCAGTCTAGGTGTACAGCATGCTGGAATGGATATTGGTGTGAATATCATATTGAGAATGATCGATTGTTGCTAAAAAATCTGTTTATGTTTAATAGTGAAGGAAACTATCCGTTACTTAATGGGGTAGGCGTTGTGGAACAGACCTATCATGAGGGAACAAGTTATAAGCTGGGAGAAGGGAAACCTAAAAAAGTAATGCTGGAAGATCATATGGGGCATCGTGAATATAGAAATGTTAATTTGCCGATTAAATATACGGGGAAAATCTTAGTGGGGGATGGTTTCATTCGAGATTATTATATTCATATGGGATATCAAAGGGCATGGGCCTACAATGAGCTGTTAGAGTTCGTTTTCGAAAAAGGAAGTCTAATTGAAACGATTGACCATAGCGATATGGCAGAAAAAATAAGATGCGAGCTTAAATCAAATGATACAAATATTAAAAATGAACGGGAAAATATAGTTTTATTGATAGAGAGGAGCTTTTCGCTGGACATGAAGGATAAGGCATGGTGGATAAAATAGAATCCGGTTTTCGTGTCGGTAGGAAAGTGTGATTAAATGGGTGATATAGTGAAAATATGCACATATTGTAGGCGTGAAAGTGATGACGAAATCGAGGAGTGCCCTTACTGCGGAGCATCGGAGTTCATTAAGAAAAACCAGGATATTTTTGTAGAGGAGAGCGATACGGTTGCGGTAGAACCAATATTTGAAAAGAAAGCGTCTTTGATATACAGAATTATTAAGTATATTCTAGTGGGAATATTTTTTTACTTTTTGATATTAGTTATCTTAGCATTTATTGTGCTTATATATGTTGTTATTACTGGAAATGTCCCGGGCTTTTTGCTGATAGAATCAATGTGAAAGAGTCAGTAACTCTTTAGAGCAAGATGAAAGGTGCTGTGATTATGGCAGAGGTATAAAAATGGATCGCAATTTTACTGGTGACATAATGCAGGAATTTATATTGCCTATACGGTGTGGAATGACAATAGAAAAGGCAATAGAACGATTGCCGGATATACCATATCAGGCTACGGACAAGGCGATATATTTTGAAATGTTTAAGAGATATCCGAAAGAGTTGATTGAACAGATTCGAACAGTATGCCCCAACTGTGGAAACAGAAAAATTGTACCGGTACTATTCTATAGCAGAGAGAATGTGAAACTTGTAGAAGAAGGTAAAGGTATTCTGGCTCCAGGTGCATATGACAATCCAGGCGTTCCTTATGGTAACTATGGGTGCTTGGAATGTGGGTATAGATGGTTATATCATGTTCCTGGCTGGAACATTAGCTCAGAATAGTGGTGGGAATGACCATTTAGTTATCTAAAGGCCGCGGAGGCAGAGATGGAGGCCGGGGGCGGCCCGCAGCCGGACCCGGCGGGATTCGAACGGCTGTGGAAGAAAATGAAGCGGGAATGCAAAAATGGCGGGCACCAGTGATGGCAGCCCGCCATTGTAAATAGACAAAATCCTGTCCATAAATAGTCCATAAATCCATTTTCAGCATTCCAGTTCAAACAATCAAAAAACCTCGTAAACGTTGAATCTACGAGGTTTTTCAAGTAGCGGAAGGGAGATTTGAACTCTCGACACCACGGGTATGAACCGTGTGCCTATGACCCTCTGCTTGTAAGGCAGATGCTCTCCCAGCTGAGCTAAGACCCCTCATCCACCGCCGCGCTTGTCTCACTCGCGACTGCTTGAACAGTATATCCCATATTGTTTTAATTGTCAATACTTTTTATTCCATTTTTTTATAGAAATTTTCTTAGTGTTTTCAACTATAATATGATATACTAAGGAAAGAATAAATATGGGAGGGTTTCATGTACTATTTTATTGTGAATCCCAATGCCGGGTGCGGAAAAGGCGGCAGGCTCTGGCGGGCCGTCGCCATTTATCTGGAAAAGCATCAAGTGGAATATGAAGCCTATCTTACAGCTGGCAGGGGCGACGCCCGGAACATTGCCAGGGAACTGACGGATGGCAACCGGGAACCGCAGGTGATCGTGGCGGTGGGCGGGGATGGGACGATGAACGAGGTCCTGGACGGCCTGGTTTTTTGCGGCCCTCTGACCCTGGGATATATTCCCGCCGGTTCCGGCAATGACCTGGCCAGGAGCTTGAAGCTCCCGGGGAATCCGGTGAAGGCCCTGAAGCGCCTGCTGACGCCGCGGTATTACCGGATGCTGGATTACGGTATTCTCACCTACGGCACCCAGGAGGTCAGCCACAGGCGGTTTCTGGTCAGCGCGGGCATCGGCTTCGACGCTGCGGTCTGTCACGATCTGCTGGAGTCCAAGCTCAGGCAGCGGCTTCGGCGCGTGGGCCTGGGACGGCTTTCCTATTTGATATCCGGCATCCGCCAGTTATTTAAATGCAAGCCCTGTAAGGGCTATATCATATTGGACGGGGTGAAGAAGGTGGAGTTCAACCACATCGCGTTCATTTCCTGTCATATACAGCCCTTTGAGGGAGGCGGCTTCAAGCTGGCGCCCAGGGCGAATTGCAGCGACGGAAAGCTTTCCGTGTGCGTGGTCAGCCACGCGGCCAGGCGCAAGCTGGTGCCCATTCTTCTGGAGTCCCTGACCGGGAATCACGGCAGGCGCAAGGGAGTGAGAACTTACGAGTGCGGAGAGCTTTTCATCCACACGGAGCGGGGACTTCCGGTCCATGCGGACGGGGAAAGCTGCGGGATCCAGTCGGATTTGCAGTTGGGGTGCATTGCAAGAAAGATTCGGATTGTGGGATAGTGTTTGGCGCTGCGCACCGCAGCGCCGGGATAAGTTTACAGCGCGGGGGCCGACGCCGGGACAGGGAGATGTTCCGGTGGGGCGCCCGTTGTCTGATTGTATGCAATGGTCTGCGTGCGCTTACGGAATGCAATGGGACGTTTGCGCGGCCGGCGGGCCGGATACAATCCATACGGCGGATCAGAACCGGCTCCGGCCGGTGAGGACGAACACGGCAGAACATGATTGATCAGAATGGAAAGGAATCGGACAGATTATGAGAATCGGACAAGGATACGACGTACACCGGCTGGTGGAGGAGCGCAGGCTGATCCTGGGAGGCGTGGAGATCCCCTATGAGAAGGGGCTTTTGGGCCACTCGGACGCGGACGTGCTGGTCCACGCGGTGATGGACGCGCTTTTGGGGGCCGCGGCCCTTGGGGACATCGGGCAGCATTTTCCAGATACGGACCCGGCATATAAAGGGATTTCCAGCATAGAACTGTTAAAGCACGTGGGGGCGCTGCTGGAGGAAAAGGGCTATGTGGTGGAGAACATCGACGCCACTATTATCGCCCAGCGGCCCAAGCTGGCGGCCTACCGCCCGCAGATGGCGGAGAATATCGCAGAGGCCCTGCATCTGGAACCGGGACGGGTCAGCGTGAAGGCTACCACCGAGGAGGGACTGGGCTTTACGGGCAGCGGCGAGGGCATTGCGTCACAGGCAATTACCTTATTGACGGAAGTGGCTGATTACTGCTATGATAATAGAATGATTCAAACCGGCTGCGGCGGCTGTGGCGGCTGCCAGAAGAACGACGGGGCGGAAATGTAAAAACCGAGGAGAGTAAGAGTATGAAAATATTTAACACGCTGAGCAGAAGGAAAGAAGAGTTTGTTCCGTTGACTCCGGGGGTTGTGAAGATGTACGTGTGCGGACCCACGGTGTACAATTTCATCCACATTGGAAACGCCAGGCCCATGATCGTGTTTGACACCGTGCGCCGCTATTTTGAGTACAAGGGCTACGAGGTTCAGTACGTGTCCAATTTCACGGACGTGGACGACAAGATCATCAAGAAGGCCATCGAGGAGGGCGTGGACGCGGATACCATTTCCAAACGTTATATCGAGGAGTGCAAGAAGGACATGGCTTCCATGAACGTGAAGCCAGCCACCGTCCATCCTCTGGCCACGGAGGAAATCTGCGGCATGCTGGATATGATCGGGACCCTGATTGAGAAGGGGCACGCCTACGCGGCGGCCGACGGCACCGTGTATTTCCGCACCGGCTCTTTTAAGGAGTACGGCAAGCTGTCCCACAAGAACCTGGAAGACCTTCAGTCCGGTTTTCGCGAGATCAAGGTTACCGGCGAGGAGGGCAAGGAGGATCCGGCGGATTTCGTGCTGTGGAAGCCGAAAAAGGACGGGGAACCCTTCTGGGAGTCTCCCTGGTGCCAGGGCCGTCCGGGTTGGCACATCGAGTGCTCGGTGATGTCCAAGAAATATCTGGGAGAACAGATCGACATCCATGCAGGCGGCGAGGACCTGATTTTCCCCCATCACGAGAACGAGATCGCCCAGAGCGAATCCGCCAACGATAAGCCCTTTGCCACCTACTGGATGCACAACGCATTTTTGAATATCGACAACCGGAAAATGTCCAAATCCCTGGGCAATTTCTTTACCGTGCGGGAGATCGGGGAGAAGTACGATCTTCAGGTGCTGCGCTTCTTTATGCTCAGCGCCCATTACCGCAGCCCCCTGAATTTCAGCGCGGATCTGATGGAAGCCTCCAAGAACGGCCTGGAGCGCATCGTCACCTGCATGGAGAAGCTGCGGGATCTGGAAAGCAAAGCAAGCGGTAACGCGGAAACCTGCGACGAGCAGAACAACATGGCCCAGGCCGATGCCCTGCGCGGGAAATACGAGGCCGCCATGGACGACGATTTCAACACCGCCGACGCCATTTCCGCGGTATTTGAACTGGTGAAGCTGGCTAACTCCACGGCGGATGCGGACAGCACCGCCCGCTATGTTTCCTATTTAAAGGATATGATCCAGGAACTGTGCGACGTGTTGGGAATCATCACCGAGCGCAAGGCCGAGACCCTGGATTCCCAGGTGGAGGAGCTGATCGCAGCCAGACAGCAGGCGCGCAAGGAGAAGAACTTCGCCCTGGCCGACGAGATCCGCGGGAAACTGCTGGATATGGGAATCGTGCTGGAGGACACCAGAGAGGGCGTAAAGTGGAAGAGAGTGTAACGTTAGCGGATTTTTTGGAGTATTATAAGAAAAGCATGGGACTGGAGCCGGTGGACGTGCGGACTTACTCGCCGTTAGTACTGGCCTACATCGGGGACGCGGTGTACGAGCTGATGATCCGTTCCAAGGTGATCAACCACGGCAGCATGCAGGTGAACAAGATGCACAAGCACAGCGCCGCCCTGGTGAAAGCCTCGGCCCAGGCCCAGCTGATAAAGGCCCTGCAGGAGGAGCTGACGGAGGAGGAACTGGCGGCTTACAAACGGGGCCGCAACGCCAAATCCGCCACCATGGCAAAACACGCCACCATGATCGATTACCGCATGGCCACGGGCCTGGAGGCTCTTGTGGGCTGGCTGTTCCTCACGGAGCAGTACGCCAGGCTGGTGGAGCTTGTGAGCCGCGGTCTGGTCAAGGCCGGGCTTTTGGAGCCGTGGGATGAAAAAGGAGAAACAGAAGGATGAGATACGAAGAATTGACAATAGAGGGCCGCAACGCGGTGCTGGAGGCTTATCGCGCCGGAAAGACCATTGACAAGCTGTTCGTGCTGGACGGCTGCCAGGACGGCCCGGTGCGCACCATTGTGCGGGAGGCGAAAAAGCACGACACCATCGTAAATTTTGTGGCGAAAGAGCGCCTGGACCAGATATCGGAGACCGGCAAGCACCAGGGCGTGATCGCCTACGCGGCGGCCTACGAGTACGCCGAGGTGGAGGATCTGTTAAAGCTGGCCGAGGAGAAGGGCGAACCGCCTTTTCTGATCCTGCTGGACGGCATCGAGGATCCCCATAACCTGGGCGCGATTATCCGCACCACCAATCTGGCCGGAGCGCACGGGGTGATCATCCCTAAGCGCAGGGCCGTCGGCCTGACCGCCACGGTGGCCAAGACCTCGGCCGGAGCCCTGAACTACACCCCAGTGGCCAAAGTCACCAACCTGACCGCCACCATGGAAGATCTGAAGAAAAAGGGAATGTGGTTTGTGTGCGCGGACATGGGCGGCGAACTCATGTACCGCCTGAACTTAAAAGGCCCCATCGGCCTGGTGATAGGAAATGAGGGCGAGGGCGTCGGCAAGCTGGTGAAAGAGCACTGCGACATGGTCGCCTCCATTCCGATGAAGGGGGACATTGATTCGTTGAATGCATCCGTAGCGGCGGGCGTTCTGGCGTATGAGATCGTAAGACAACGCTTGTCCTAAGGGGGTACCCTTTGTCCTAAGGGGTACCGGGCAAAACCCGGTGAATTCCTTAGGACGGCCAGCGAATTCCAGCAATAGGCAACACCCCCCAAAAAAAACTACCTCTCCACCTCTCAGTAAAGGAGCAATGGTTTTATGAAGAAAAAAGCCATTTTAATACCCATAACCGCCCTTGCGCTTGCCGCCGGCTCCACCGGCTGCAGCGCGGGTACCGTCGCAGGCACCGGCGCCGCCCCAGCCTATGAATCCGCTCCCGCGGAGACATCCGCCGCCCAGCCCGATCCCCAGTCCCTGGCCGATGCCGCCCAGCCCGTCGTCATCGAGGACCAGGCGGTTCCGCTTTACAGCAAGCCGGCGGGCAGCTATGTGCGCACGCCCATCGCCTCCGGTACCGTGACCTATGAGAACAACCTGGCGCTGTTAGACGCCTCCAACATGGGCGAGGGCTATATTATGCTCAAATACCTGGGCAGCAACCCCAAGATCAAGGTGCAGATCACCAAGAGCGGGTCCACCACCTATACATATGATTTAAACAACAGCGGCGTGTACGAGGTGTTTCCTCTGTCCGAAGGCAGCGGCTCTTATCAGGTGAAGGTCTTTGAAAATGTCTCGGGCAACCAGTATTCTCAGGCATTCAGCCAGGATGTAAGCGCCAACATCACCAACGAGTTTGGACCGTTCCTGTACCCCAACCAGTATGTGAATTTCAACGCGGCCAGCGCCGCGGTTCAAACCGGAGCGGCGGTCTGCGCCGGATCAGCCGATCAGGTGGCCGTGGTTGCGGACATCTACAACTACGTGATCACCAACATCACCTACGACACGGCTAAGGCGGCCTCCGTCCAGTCCGGCTACCTGCCCAATGTGGACGTGGTGCTGGCCCAGAAAAAGGGAATCTGCTTTGACTATGCGGCTCTGATGACGGCCATGCTGCGCTCCCAGGACATTCCCACCAAGCTGGTGGTTGGCTACACCGGGAACCTGTACCACGCCTGGATCAACGTGTATCTGGACGGTCAGGGCTGGGTGGACAATGTGATCTATTTCGACGGCCACGACTGGAAGCTCATGGATCCCACCTTTGCATCCAGCGGGAACCAGAGCGAGGAGATCATGAAGTATATCGGCAACGGCTCCAACTATCAGGGCAAGTACAGTTATTGACGATTAGGAGGACATCGGGGCGAGTATGAAAAAGCCAGAAAAACCTTACCAATATTCCTATCAGGAGTTGTCGGCCTTCTGCCTGCAGATTGGCCTTCTGCTGGAGGCGGCCGTGTCTCTGGATGAGGGCCTGGCCATCATGGCCGAGGACGCGGGCTGCGAGGACGAAAAGCAGCTATTACTCTACATGGCCGAGGGCGCGGAGCTGGGAGACCCGTTCTTCAAAGTGCTGGAGGACGCGGGTACATTTCCCCTCTATGTGGTGCGCATGGCCAAGCTGGGACAGCAGTCCGGCACTCTGGACCAGATGATGAAATCCCTTTCAGACTACTATGAGAAGGAGTACCGGCTGCTGGTCAATGTCAAGAACGCGCTGACCTACCCCATCATGATGGTGGTCATGCTGCTGGTGGTGCTGTTCGTGCTGTTCTCGAAGGTGATGCCGGTCTTTGACCAGGTGTACGAGCAGCTGGGTGCGAAAATGTCCCCGGCGGCCAGATCAGCCATCCGGCTGGGCGGCCTGTTCAGCGGCGCCGCTCTGATCGCAGCCGCGGTGATCGCTCTGGCCGTGTTCGGCATCTGGGCTGCATCCCGGTTCGGCCACAGGATTACCCTTGTGGACAAGATGGTAAATTATGTAAAATGTCACAGCCGCATCGCCTTGGCCATTGCAAACCGCCGTTTCACCTCCGTGCTGGCGCTCACGCTGAAGAGCGGCATGGAGTTTGAGAAGGGTCTGGAGCTGGCGGGCGAGCTGGTGGACAACGGCAAAGTGGCCGCGCAGATCGAGAGATGCGGCCGGACTCTGGAGACCGGAGCCAGCTATTACCAGGCAATGAAGGAGACCGGGCTGTTTTCGGGCTTCTACGTGCAGATGATCAAGGTGGGAAGCCGCAGCGGCCGCCTGGACGCGGTGATGGAAGAGATTTCCGAGGATTTCGAGCAGGCGGCGGACCAGTCCATGGACAACATGCTGGCCCGGTTTGAGCCCACCATCGTGGCGGTGCTGGCCGTCTCCGTGGGCTTGGTGCTCCTGTCGGTTATGCTGCCCCTGGTGGGCGTGCTGGCCGCGATCGGATGAGGACGTTATAGATGAGAGTTGACAGAAGAAGCAGACGAAGAAAAAGCCAGACGAAGGGCTACCTGCTATCCGCAGCAGCCCTTCTGCTCCTTGTGGGCGTGTTTGCGGCCGGCGCGCTCTCCTTTGCGGGGAAGGCCGGGCAAAAGGGGGAGGAATCCCTGCGCCGGGCGGTGACCAGGGCTTCGGTCCAGTGTTACGCCATCGAGGGGCGCTATCCGCCCAGCGTGGAATATCTGGAGGAGAATTACGGGGTCCGCATTGACCGGGACCGTTACAATGTATTTTACAACGGCTTCGCATCCAATGTGATGCCGGAGATCGTCATCAATCCCATTGAGGAAGAGGAGGCGCGCAGATGAACCGGACGGCGGCGAGAAGAAGCAATAAAATGAACGCGCTTTTCACCGGCCTGCTGTTCCTGGTGTTCGTTCTGTGCGCCCTTTTTACCGTGCCATCGGCAGTCGGGTGTACGAGAATATCACGGTGCGCAGCAACCGGAATTTCACCGGAACCACGGCCCTCAGTTACATCGCGAACAAGGTGCGCCAGGGCGACCGGGAGGGGATGGTGGAAGTGCGGGAAATAGACGGCGTGCCGGTGCTGGTCCTGGGACAGGACCTGAACGATATCCGCTATGAGACCTGGATCTACTATCAGGACGGTTCGGTGAAAGAACTGTTCTCCAACCCGGAGAGCGGCCTGGGGTTGAAGGACGGTCTGGATATTCTGGAGTGCTCGGGGCTTGACGTGTCCCTCTCGGACCGTCTGCTGACCATCCGCACTCTGGGCGAGGGCGGCGGCAGCCTGAGGCTGTATTTGAGAAGCGGAGGTATCTGGGAAAATGAGTGGTAGGCGTGGATCCGGCTCCGGGCCGTTTCTGATGGAAATGATCCTGGTGAGCGGATTTTTTATCATATGCGCGGCGCTGTGCGTGACCGTGTTTGTCAAGGCGGATTCCACCAGCCGCAGGGCCAGGGATATCAACCAGGCGGTGCTGGCGGCGGAGACTCTGGCCGAGGAGATTAAGGCGGGCAAGGTGGAAACACTGGGAGACGGCCTTCCCATGCCGGACCGGGATTTCAGCGGATTTCTGGCCCAGTGGGAAAACGACGAGCAGAGAGCGCGCCGGGAGCTGATTTCCCAGGCTGAGGATTTTCACAGCTATGCGCCGGTGTGGGATGAGGACTGGAACCGCTACCCGGACGCCGGGGCGTTGGCGGCGGCCGGAAAAGAGACCGCCTACGCCGCACAGGTGCTCTGCGGCACGGTGGACCACATGCAGATGACGCAGATCGTGGTCATGTGCTATGGGGCGCGGGACAAGGGAACGGTGCTGTACGCGCTAAACGCGGATCAGTATATCAAACCATAACAGAGAAAAGGCGGGATTTGACAGATGGCGAGGGAATCGGGCGGAGGAAAAGTGAATATCGGAGCGGCTTCCCTGGTGCTGATCTTCATCGTGCTGTGCCTGGCCACCTTCGGGCTGCTCTCCCTGAGCAGCGCCAAAGGCGACTTAAGTCTGGCGGAGCGCCAGGCGGAGGCGGTGAGCGCCTACTATGAGGCGGACAGCAAGGGGCAGGAGTGGGTGCGCCAGGTGGACGCGGTGCTGCAGGAGGAGATGGGACATTCCGACGACTCGTCCTCAGCCAGCGATGCCGTCAAGGCGCGTCTGGGAAAGATCTACCATCAGGATGAGGGAATGGTGGTCACGGACATTCCCATGGAGCGGGGACAGTCCCTGCGCATCGAGCTGACGCTGGTCTGCGGCGAGGGTATGCGCTATCAGATTCATTCCTGGTACGTGTACGACAGCGGCCAGTATGAGATCGACAATTCGATGCCGGTGTGGGACGGGAGTTCCGGCGCTTGATACGTTTTGGAAGATTTCATCGCGCCTCCTGGAGCAGAGCGCGGCTCATTTAGCGGCGCGGGGATATGCAAAAATTGTTATAAAAGGAGCAAACTAGAACCATGAATGTAAAGGAATTGCTGACAACGGCGGTGGAGCAGGATGCGGCGGACATCTTTCTGGTACCGGGCATGCCGTTTTCCTACAAAATCGGCGGCCGGATCATTTACCAGGGCCAGGAGAAGATCATGCCTGAGGAGATGGATCGCATGATCACGCAGATTTACGAACTGGCGAAGAACCGCGATATGGCTAAGGTGCGGGAGCATGGGGACGACGATTTCTCCTTTGCCATTCCCGGCGTTTCGCGGTTTCGCGCCAACATTTTCCGCCAGAGGGGATCTCTGGCCGGGATCATCCGGGTGGTGCGCTTTGAGCTTCCGGACCCGGAAGTTCTGCACCTGCCGAAGATGATCATCGATGTGGCCAAGATGACCAAGGGAATGGTGCTGGTGACCGGGCCGGCGGGAAGCGGAAAGAGCACCACCCTGGCCTGCATCATCGATGAAATCAACCGGACGAGAAACGCCCACGTGATCACCCTGGAGGACCCCATCGAGTATCTTCACCGCCATAAAATGAGCGTTGTGACCCAGCGTGAGATCGTCACGGACACAGACAGCTATCTGACCGGCCTGCGCGCCTCCCTGCGCCAGGCGCCGGACGTGATTCTTCTGGGGGAGATGCGGGACCATGAGACCATCAGCACGGCCATGACGGCGGCGGAGACGGGGCATCTGATCCTGTCCACCCTGCATACCATCGGCGCGGCCAACACCATCGACCGCGTGATCGACGCATTTCCGCCCGGCCAGCAGCAGCAGATCCGCACCCAGCTCTCCATGGTGCTGGACGCGGTGATCTCCCAGCAGTTGATTCCCACCGTGGACGGCGGCGTGCAGCCTGCGTTTGAGGTGATGTTTTTGAACAACGCCATCCGCAACATGATACGGGAATCCAAGATTCACCAGATCGACGGCGTGATCGCCACCTCCCAGGGCGAGGGGATGATTTCCATGGACAACAGCATCATCAGTTTGTACCGAAAGGGAGCCATCTCCCGCGAAAACGCCATCGCCTACAGCAGCAACAGCGAGCTGATGGCGAAAAAGCTGGACCGTTAGACGTTAGACGCTAAAACTTATGAATCGGCGCGCCGGAGCTGCATATAATGAGGAAAAACGGAGCAACCTGAACACTGTAAGCATCGGGGAGCGGAAATGCGGGTAAACGGCCCGGGATCAGAACCGCTTCCTGGGAAAGTGAGTGGAAGAATGAGAGTAGACAAGCGGAAAGTGGTAATCGTTGGCACCGGGATGGTAGGGATGAGCTACGCCTACAGTTTGTTGAACCAGTCGGTCTGCGACGAGCTGGTGCTGATCGACGTGAACAAGACCCGGGCGATCGGGGAAGCCATGGACTTGAACCACGGCCTGGCCTTCGCCAACGCCAGCATGACGATCTACGCGGGGGAGTACAGCGACTGCGCGGATGCGGACATCGTGGTGATCTGCGCCGGGGTGGCCCAGAAGCCGGGGGAAACCCGTCTGGACCTGTTGAAGCGCAACGCCCAGGTGTTCCGCTCCATCATCGATCCGGTGACCTCCTCGGGCTTTAACGGGATATTCCTGGTGGCAACCAACCCGGTGGACATCATGACCCGGATCACCTGCGTGCTGTCCGGGTTCAACCCAAGGCGGGTGCTGGGAAGCGGCACTGCCCTGGACACGGCGCGCCTGCGTTATCTCCTGGGCGAATACCTGAAGGTGGATCCCAGAAACGTACACGCCTACGTCATGGGCGAGCACGGCGACTCCGAGTTTGTGCCCTGGAGCCAGGCGCTGTTGGCCACCAAGCCCATACTGGAGCTGTGCGGCGAGAACGACGCGGTCTGCCGGGAGCGCCTGGACCAGATTGAGGAGGAGGTGCGCACCGCGGCCTACAAGATCATAGAGGCCAAGAACGCCACCTACTACGGCATCGGTATGGCCTTAACCCGGATCACCAAGGCGATTCTGGGAGACGAGCACAGCGTGCTCACGGTTTCGGCCATGATGCGCGGCGATTTCGGCCAGAGGGATGTTTTTGTGGGCGCGCCCTGCATCATCAACCAGAACGGCATCCAGAAGGTACTGCCCCTGTCTCTGACCGATGGGGAAATGGAAAAAATGAGCAAATCCTGCGATACGCTGCGGGAAAGCTTCGAGGGAATTTTTTAGCAGAGAAGAGCTCCGGGCAGGAGCTCTTTTTTCTATGGAAAGGGGCGCTGCAGCGGAAAGGAGCGCGGTGGAAAGGGAGGTGGCGGAACAAGCGCAGCGGTGATTTACGCATCCTTTACCGGTATGATGCGGAATCCGTAGGGGGACCAGGTGTTGCCCAGCAGATACAGGGTGTAGCTCTGGCCCGGCTGCACCGTGAGGGAGGTGGCGGCGATGGGGCCGGAGAGCCACTGATAACCGGAGTCCTCGGTCACATAGAAGCTGTAGGGGCCGGGCGGCAGCGTGCGGTAGGGGGTGGCCGCGCCGAAGGGGATCTGCTGGTGCAGGGGGATTCCGTCGGCGGTGTGGAGTGCAAAGGAGGAGTCCTCCATACTGACGTTCACGGTGCGCAGGCAGGCCTGATCCCGGGTTTCCGGCGCGCAGGACTGGTCGATAAACTGCAAAAGATCCACGCCCTGGCCTGCGGAGTCCACCAGCACTGCGGTGGAGTGTGCGTCCGGTGGGAAAATGAGCTCTTTTTCCAACAGCAGGGCGTTGGAGGGAGACTCCTGGGTCAGCCTGACGCGGTGGGAACCCGCAGACACCGCGTCATAGTCGGTCAGGCTGGAGAAAATGGAACCCGCGATCCGAGGGACGCGGTCCAGGGCAAGATTGACGGGAAACGGGGTGGATGCGGCGTTTAACAGGCGCGTCAGGCCGGTTCCGGAATAGGGAACGGCCATCCCCGGCATGGCGCCGGTATCATCCAGATAGGCAGCCGGCGTCTCATGGAAAAAGCCGTTGTTCTCATAATCGTTTAACAGATCGGACATTTGAATTCCTTTTAATTGAGCGTTTGTACAGTATATGACAGGGGGCGGCGGGAAAGTCGCGGGGGAGAAAACAAGTTTTGCCCGCAGGCCGCGCCGGCGGCACGCTGCATGAACAATCGCCCCAGGCTGCGCGGGCGGCCCGTTGCATTCAAAAAAGGGGATTGGCCGCCGCCAATCCCCGAAGCAATCACGTTTTGAACTTTTTAAGATTCTTATAGTAGAGCGCCTTGTCGGACTCTTCCTCCACGAATTCAATCAAATCCCCGGCCGTGCATCCGAAAAACGCGCACAATTTGCAGATCAGATTGGCGTCGATTCTCTGAAATTCATCCCGGCAATAGCGGTTGAAGTTGGCCCTTGGGATATCCAGGAAGTCGCATAGAGCATTCTTGCTGATATCCTTTTCCGCCAGCTGTTTTTCTATATTCAAGTGTAAGTATCCCATTTGCGCACCGCCTCTCTGATAAAATTATATCCAAGAAAAAAATATCTAGTAATTCACTGTATAGTAAGTTACAATATAGTGAGTTATTAAATAGAGAGGTGAGGGTTTTATGTCAAAAGAAGGTTTTCAAAGTCTGATGAGGAAAATGGAGGAATTTGCCCGGGCAAACGACCGGATTTCCGTCCCGGAGCGCAGGCGTGCGGTGATAAGCCTGTACCGGCGGCTGCGGCGTGAGCTTGCGGGCGAAGCCAAAACCGGCGTCAGGGAAACAGGGGGGTCCGCCTCCATCCGAATCCTGGCAAAGGACAGGCTGATCGCGTGCGACGAGTCCGACGCGCTGTTGAAGCTGATGGCCATGGCCAATCTGCTTTGCGTCAAACGGGTTGGAAATCAGATTCAGATGGATCTGTGGTTTCGCTGCTGGGAGTGGAAAAAAAGAACATAGACGGTGACAGACGCAAAAAAACCCTTGAACAATCAAGGGTTTTTTAAAAGCTGCTGACGGGAATCGGACCCGTGACCTCCGCACTACCAATGCGACGCTCTACCGACTGAGCCACAGCAGCTTGTTTCATTTGGTCGCTCTCGCGAACCTTGTATATATTATCATGGGGAATCAGATTTGTCAACAGCATTTTTAAAATATTTTTTAAATCCGCAGGAACGGCGTCCGGTTCCGCCAGGGGGGATTAAGAAACAGTTGAAAAAAGTCCGGTCCCCAGGTATGATGAAAGATGACGAAAATCCTGTAAAACAGAGGAGAATGACCGGGAAACGGACTGACAGGCGGGGGATAAATGATGGAAGAACGGTGGAGTTATGTCTGCAATGGCACACTTGAAGGACAGGAAAAATTTGCGCAGCGCTTCCTTGACGAAGCGGTGGTAAGAGAGCAGCCGGCGGGAACCTATTTGTGCCGCCAGGGAGATCCTGCGGCCTGCCTGTATCTGCTGTTGGACGGCGTGGTGGAAAACAGCGTGATACTGGAGGACGGCAGGAAGAAGATCAATATGCTGTACACCGGAATGAGCCTGCTGGGCGTTTCATGCCTGGACGAGGAGGTCTGCATGGTGAACCTGCGCTGCCTTACCAGGGTGAGAACCGCCAGAGTCCACCGGCAGGCGGTCCGGGCCTGGCCGCCGGAGATGCTGCTGCCGGTGGCAATGTGCCAGACCTACAAGATGCAGGGCGTGTACCGGCAGCTGCGGGAACAGGTGTTTCTGTCTACGGAGGAACATCTATTGAAAATACTGGAGGATTTGGAAGCGTCGGGAGCCCTCTCCGGCGAATATGGGCTCAAACGGGTGAGCCATCAGCTTCTGGCCGATATGGCGGGACTCTCCAGGGTGCAGGCGTCCAACCTGATCGGCCGTCTGGCGGCCCGGTCTTTGCTCTCCCGGACTCAGCTGGAAATGCTCCGTCTGGGCGGACAGGAGGTGAGAAACGATGGATGACGGGCAGTTTACTTATATGACGGCGGACTGGCTTCTGGGTCACGAGAAATTTATTGAGAAATTTCTGCAGACGGCGGAGATCCGCTTCCTGAAAAAGGGGGATATTCTGATCCGGCAGGGAGAGCCGGTGGATCATTTGTACCTGGTGCTGAAGGGATCGGTGGAATCCTACTTCGAAAATGGGAGCGGAAGGCAGAAGATCACCTCCATCTGCCAGCGGGGAGTCCTGGTTGGCCTGACCGGTTTAAACGACTACATGGAACATCACACGATGCGCTGCCGTACCTCCGCGATTGTGGCGGTAGCGCCCAAGGAGACGGTTTACCAGTGGGACAGCGAGATGCTGATGGCTCTGATTCAGATGCAGACGCGAAAAATGAAAACAGCCTTTGCCCAGATGATCCACCAGGTGGCCCAGACCATTGAGGGGCGCATTCTTCGCCTGCTTCTGGAGGCGGCCAGCGAGGATGAGGCGAAGGAGTACGAAATTCCGGTGAACATCGTATTTTCCCGCCAGGAGATTGCCAGTATTGTGGGCTCCACCCGGGAGCGGGTGGGACAGGTGCTCAACGAGCTGCAGAATGAGAAGCTCCTTGAGATCGACGGCAGAGATATCTATTTTTACCCCTCCGCGCTGAGGCGGCGGCTGGAACAGCTCTGACATATGTTTAAATCCCCTCCGGGCAAAAATCCGGCGGGGATTTTTGAAATTCAGCGGAAATGTGAAAAACTTTACAGCTTTTGTCCGGAGCATGCAGTATGATTCTTCCAGAAACGCCGGTGAGACGGCAAAATCAAAGGAGGAATGAAGAAACGTGAATACGAGGAAACAAACGGCCCGGCCCGGGGGAACGGACACGCAGCGGCCAGGAATCAGCGGCTTTGTGGCCCTGATTCTGTTTATCATGGTATTTTCAGGGGCACTGAAGGATGTGCCTGTGCTGAAAGCCCTGGATTTCAACAATATGATGGGGGCTTTCGGCGTGGTGAAGGGAGCGGAAGGAAACTTTCAGGGAGTGGGAGGCGTGGGAGCCAAGGACGGCTTCATGGTCGCTTTCGCCCAGCTGCCCCTTCTGATGCTGGCTATGGGGATTGTGGAGCTGGCCACTAAGTACCGGGCGCTTCTGGCGGCCAAGGTATTGTTTACACCCATTCTGAAACCGCTTTTGGGCATACCGGGGGCAGCGGGTCTGACGCTGGTATCGTCCCTGAACAGCTCCGACGGCGGGGCGGTGATGACGGCGGACCTCTACGACCGGGGATATCTGACCCAGGACGAACGGACTATTTTCGTGGGCTTCCAGTTCGCCGCTTCCGGCATGATCGTGGCGACGGTGACGCTGCTGGCCATGGCGCCCATGCTGGTGGTCTCTCCCATGTTCATCATGGGGATTCTGCTGCTCATGAAATTTGTCAACGGCAATCTGGTCCGTCTGGCGGTGAAGCGCAGGCCCTCGTCGGACGGGGAGAACCGGGACGAACGCGCTGCGTAACCGATGTGGAGGCAAACAAGGAGGAATGGATAATGGAAGCAGAGAATACGGCAAAAAAATCGTTTGTGGAAATCTTTATGGAAGGGGCCTTTAAAGGGTGGAATATGGGAATCCGCTCCATGCTGACCGCCCTGGTTCTGGCTTATGCCCTGATGTATATGTTGAAGGCGTCCGGGGCCATGATTCTGTTGGAGCGGGTATTCTCGCCGGTGATGGGACTGTTCTCCCTGCCGGGAGTGGCGATCACCGCGCTGGTGGCGGCGCTGATGAGCAAGCCGGGCGGCGTGGCCACCGCGGTGGCCCTGTACACCCAGGGGGTACTGACGGACGTCCAGGTGACGGTTATGTTCCCGGCCCTGGTGCTGATGGGCGGGCTGGTCAGCCAGTACGTGAGAGTGGTGGTGGTCAGCGGCACGGACAAGCGCAGGCATTCGCTTTTGATCGCCAGTACCATTGGCGTGGCGGTGCTGTCGATTCCGCTGATGAATATTCTGCTGGGCATCATGCGCCGGTAAAAAGGGAAAAGGAGGAGCAGTATATGATCAAACGGGAAGCCATTGCGAAACAGTTTTACATTGACGATCACGCGGTCGTCTACGGTTTGTTAGCCAAGGCCGCGGATCAGCTGTACGGGGAGCGTGGGATGAAAGCCAGCGCCAGGGCCACGGTTCTTTACGCTTGTGAGCGCGGCCGGAGAATGGCAAAGCGGGCGTCCAGGGACGGATATCCTCTGACGCCTGCCGTATACCGGATTTATACGGAGTGGGCGGACGAGCAGAAGCGGATGAAGGTGGAAACGCTTCAGCTGTCGCCGAATTACCGGATGAACGGCACCTACTGCGTGTGGAATGAAACCTGGAAACAACATCATTTGGAAAAATATGGAGAAATCTATTGCACCTACGTGGACAAGACCATGGTGAAAGCATTCAATCCCGGGAACGAGCTGATCATTCACAGCGCCCAGTCCCTGGGAGGGCCGGGCTGCGATTTTGAGTGGCCGGGGCTGTGTTATGAAAACGAGGAGGCGCTGAGGGCGGACGGGGCCTTAAAACAATCCAAAGGCCAGGTTGCGGTGAAGGATTTCCTGTACCACTGCGGCCACACGGTTTCCGCCATGGGGCGGGGATATGCGCTGGAGCTTGGGCAGGAGGGATCGGACCGAATCGTGTGCCAGGCCCTGGAGGAATACTGCGCCCTGTTCGGCAAGGAGAAGGCGGAAGCCGTGATCCGGGAATCGGAGCTTGATTTTGAGGAAATATAAAATGGAAACGGTGTAAAAAAGGGGGAAATGGGAAGTGACGCAAGAGTACGGTAAGATTGCCAACGGGATCGTCCTGTGGCTGGCCTGCGCGCCGGGAGTGCTGTGGGTCTGCGCGGCGGCGGGAATATTCCTGAGGAGGAGTTTGAAGGACGGGGCCAGGATGGGGCTGACCAGGGAACAGATACGCAAGGGAATCCGGGGAGCTTCCATCGCCTCCGTCGGCCCCTGCCTGGTGATGCTCTCCTCCATGCTTTCCCTGATGGTGATCACGGGCAGCCCCATTGCCTGGCTGAGGGTCAATGTGATCGGCGGGGTGGGTTATGAGATCATGGGAGCCAGCTTTGCGGCGGACGCCATGCACATCAAAATCGGCACCTCCCAGATGAGCGTGGATTATCTCTGCGTGGCCACCGTGGTGATGACCACGGGCTGTCTGGGCTGGATTCTCTTCGGCGCGCTGTTCAGCGACAAGATGGACAAGGTGAACCGGGTTATGGCCGGGGGAAGCAAGGCTATGATCCCCATTGTGGGAGCCTGCTGCGTGCTGGGCTGCTACAGCAACCTGGTGTTGGAGCGGGCCACGCCCTTTGGACCGGGGACGGTGGCCGCGGTGAGCGCAGGCGCTCTGATGATTCTCATCCAGCTGGCAGCCAGGCGGTGGAAGAAGCGCTGGCTGAAGGATTGGGCCTTGTCCATTGCCATGATTGCGGGCATGATCGCCAGCATGGCGGTTCACTAGAGAGGGAGGTGTTTGGTTATGGATCGTTCCGACGTCTACAATCACAGTTATATGCCGTATATCGTGAAATGGGGCAAGACCGTGTGCTGGGTCCTGCTGCCGCTGATTTATCTTCCCACCATCGCACTGCTGGTGGTTTATGGGGCGAAAATGCCCCTTGATGCCACGGTTAACGGGATCATTGCCATTCTCTCCGCCAGTTTTGCGGTGTATCTGTCGGAACCCCTTTCCGTTTTCCCGATTCTCGGAACTCCCGGGTTATACCTGATCTGCATCTCGGGCAATTCCAAGCAGATTCGGGTGCCGGCGGCCCTGATGGCCCAGGATGGGGCCGGGGTGGAACAGGGAACGCCGGAGGGAGGAATCATGTCCAGCATCGGCGTGGCGACCTCCATGTTCATCAGCATTCTGGTGATGACGGTCATGATTTTTATGGGAAAATGGATTCTGGGCGCGCTGCCGGACCCGGTGGTGGGCGCGCTGCCCATGCTGCTTCCGGCTCTGTTCGGAGCGCTTTTAGCCCAGCAGCTGATGAATCATCCCAGGCTGGGGGCGGCTGCCGTCGCGCTTGCTGCCGCGGTGCGTTTGGCCCAGACCCGGGGAATATTTGGAATTCTGCCCTTTGGCGGCGGATATGCGCCGATGTTGATCTGCGTGTTTGGAACCATTGGTCTGGCCAGAATCATGTACAAAATGGGCTGGCTGAAAGAAGATAGGAGATAGAGGATGAGTGAGACAATAAATACCAGGCGGATACTGGAGCTGGTGGAGGAAAAGAAAGAACAGTTCATAACGCTCAGCGATGCAATCTGGGCCGTGCCGGAGCTGGGGCTGGCGGAGTACCGGTCCGCCGGGCTGCTGATTCAGGCCCTGGAGCGGGAAGGATTTCAGGTGGAGCGCGGGATCGACGGCATTGAGACGGCGTTTGTCGGGACGTACGGCAGCGGCCGGCCGGTGATCGGGCTGCTGGCGGAGTACGACGCCCTGCCGGGTCTGAGCCAGGAAGCCGCCTGCACTTCCCACAAACCATTGGCAGACGGGGAACCCGGGCACGGCTGCGGGCACAATGCGCTGGGGGCCGGCGTAGTTGCCGCCGCCGTGGCGGTGAAGGATTACTTAAAGGAACATCCCGGCGCAGGCACGGTGAAGGTGTTTGGCTGCCCCGGGGAGGAAGCCGGATGGTCGAAAATGTTTCTGGCCCGGGACGGCTATTTCAAGGATGTGGATGCCTGTTTTACCTGGCATCCGGGAAACTGCAATTCGGTCCAGGGCTACAGCTCCAACGCCAATATCTGCGTATATTTTACCTTCCGCGGGCGGAGCGCCCACGCGGCGGCGGCTCCCCATCTGGGGCGCAGCGCCCTGGACGCCTGCGAGCTGATGAATGTGGGCGTGAACTATCTGCGGGAGCATGTGCCCACGGAGGTGCGCATGCACTATGCCTACCAGAATGCAGGCGAGAAGGCCCCCAACGTGGTCCACGCCAACGCCTGCCTGAAGTATTACATCCGCGCGCCCAAAATGGCTCTGGCCGTCCAGGTATTGGAGCGGGTGAAGGATGTGGCCAGAGGCGCGGCGCTGATGACCGGCACGGAGTGCGACATCAATGTGACAGCGGGAATGAGCGACTTCATCGCCAACGATGCGATCAGCCGCTTGTTTGTGGAGGCCTTCAATCTGGCGGGGCCGCCGCAGTTTGACGCGCAGGACGAGGCGCTGGCAAGGGCCTTCTGGGATCAGTATTCTGAAAATGAGAAGGCCGCCGGAATGATGCGGATCAACCTGTCGTACCCGGACGGGGAGAAGTTCCGGGACACGCCCCTGGTAAAGGAAATCGGACCCTATTTCCGAATCGACAAATATATGCCGGGCTCCACCGACGTGGGGGATGTGAGCTACGTGACGCCCACCGGCCAGCTCTGGGTGACCTGCTACGCCAACGGGACTCCGGGACATTCCTGGCAGGTGACCTCCCAGGTGGCCTCCTCCATCACCCACAAGGCGGTTGTGTGCGCCGCCAAGACGATGGCTCTGGCCACTGTGATGGCCTTTTCACAGCCGGACGTGGTGGAACAGGCCAGGGAAGAGCTGAAGCAGCGGACGGGCGGCGTCTACGTCTGTCCGGTGGAGCCGGGGAAAAAGCCGGTTATGCCGTAAAACAATAAAGAGGAAGAAAACAATCGCCCGCAGGCTGCGCCAGCGGCCCAATGCATTCAAGGAAAGCGCCTTTGAGCGGCTAACGCTGCAAAAGGCGCTTTTTTGGCTGCCGGACATAAGCTGGCACGGCGAAACTTCCGGGATTCCTTGTTATTTCCCAACAAAAATGTTAAAATTTGTTTATACACTGACAGACAAGACGGGGAGGTAAACCGATGCGTGGAGAGAACAATACAAAGCGGGGGATGGTCCGCGGCAGCCTGTTTGAGACGGTGCTGCGGATTCTTCTGGAGCAGAGCGGGTTTTCACTGGTCCGGCCGGGGGCGGAACATGCGGGCAAGGTGCGCATGAACCGGGCGAATTTTGTGGAGCTGAAGGGCCGGGGCGGATGGCATCAGATCGACTGCCCCTTTGATTACGACGGTTTTATCCCCTTTTTATATCCGGTGCGGCTTCTGGGGGAGGCGAAATTTCTGCAGAAAGAGGTGCAGAAGAACTCGATCCGCAGCTTCATCGGCGTTCTGAAAGACATACAGGAAAATTATTTTGTGGACGATTCCCTGACGGACTCCATGGTGCGGGGGCGCAGGATGGAGCTTGGAGCGTTTTTCGCAGCCAACGGGTTTAACCCGGAGGCGGAAAAGCTGGCCTATGCCCACGGAATCCGGACCATTTCCTACCGGAACAATCTGGCCATCGCGGATATCAAGGACCGGATTCTTCTGCTGGAGGAACGATACATATCCTCCGCCAAGCTCTCTGAGAGCGGCAGAGGCGGCAGGAAGGATTTCATCGAAAAATTCGAGATGGTGCTCAGAGGTGAGAAAACGGGCGAGGAGTTCGCCTGGGATTTTGACCTGCAGCCCAGCGCGGGACAGGCGCTGGAGGAGCTGGGGGATTTCTTACGGGAGATCCGCACCAATTTTCTGGCCTCCACGGACACAGGGGTGCTGCTGCATTTTCTGGGGGAGGAACCCTTCCCGGAAGAATTGTTCAGCCAAAGCGACGAGGCGCGCTGCCGGGTCCGCTATGTTCTGACGGGACAGGAGACCCGGTTTTATCTGGTATTTTCCGGGGACGAACGGGAACGGCGGTTTTATTTTACTCCGCCGGACTCTCTGAGCGAGGCGGCTCTGTTCGGAGGAAACGTCCTGGATGAAAAGGAGCGCCATTTAAAGGTACTGCACACCCAGATTATGATAAAAGGCCTCCGGCGCAGCCTGGACATCAAACTGGACCAGGACTGGCTGGAAGCCAGGCGGGAACTGAACATGACCCCGGAAACGTTCTAAGGAATCTCAGAACACCCCCTGCATCAACACCATATAGCACACCGTCCCCAGCGCAATGCTGGCCAGGGTGTTCCCCTTCCACAGGTGCAGGATCACCACAAGGGCCACGCTGATAAGCTCCGGCAGCCCGTATGGGTAGGCGAGCGGCGTGACGCCCTTTAAGCAGTAAACCACCAGCACGGCCATGATGGCGGCGGGCAGCACCGCGCCCAGATAGCGCACGATCCGCGGCACCTCCTTTTTGCCGCCGAAGAGCAGGAAGGGGAGCCACCGGGTGGCCTGGGTGCAGAGGGCGCAGATGATCACAGTGATGAGTACATATTTTTCCGTCATAATGATGAATCCTCCATTTTCCGTTCAATGATCCGGCGGGAGATGAGCAGCACGCCCGCCACGGCCGCCAGGGCCGGCAGAATGAAGTTGGCCGAGCGGATCAGGGCCAGAAAGACGATGCCGCAGGCAAATCCCGTCAGGGCGGGCAGGTGGGTTTTCGCGTGCTTCCACTGATCCACGCAGATGACCACGAACAGCGCGGTCATGGCGAAGTCGATGCCCGTGGAGTCGAAGGCGATCAACTGCCCGGCCAGGGCGCCCAGAACAGAGCCCGCCACCCAGTAGCACTGGTCGAACAGGGAGACGAACAGCGTGGCCATGTCCCATTCCCGGTCCGTGAAGTCCCGGGGCCTGGCCATGGAACACAGCAGGGAGTAGGTCTCATCGGTCAGGGAGAATACCATATACGGGTAGGCTTTTTTCATCTTTTTAAAACGCTCGATAAAGGTCAGGCCGTAGAATGCGTGGCGGCTGTTGATAAACAATGTCATCACCGCGGTGGTGACGAAGCTCAGTCCGCCGGTGAGAATGCCCACCAGAGCGAACTGCATGGAACCGGCGTAGACGCAGGCGCTGATGAGAAAGGCCCACAGAGGCCCCAGGCCCGCCTTCTGTAACACCAGCCCGAAGGCGATGCCCAGAAACACATACCCCAGCATGATGGGGATGCTCTTGAGAAATGCAAATTTTGCTGCTTTTTTCATAATAACTCCCGCTTTCTGTTTCCGCTTTTGACTGGAATATCCAGTGCGGCCACCGGTATACCCGGAATATAGGCCGTAATTAGAAACAGTATAGCAAAATTTGCCATGAATTTCCACCGGATTTTTGGTCCTGGCGGACATGGGGCGGCCGGATCGGGGGTTTACAGTCCGGCGGCATTTGATATATAATAGCGGTCATGAGCAGATCCGGACAGTGAGGAATCGATCTATGAAGCAGTCGACAAAGAAAATGTTTTCGGGAATCGGCATTGCGGCCTTTGTGATGGTCGCTCTGGTTCTCGTGTATGCGGTTTTATTTTACCGCACGTCCCAGGCGAAGATGGTCAGCACGCTGGCCGAGATATCCGATCAGAGCGCCAAGGTGGTCCGCCAGGAGGTCGAGAAGAACCAGATGATGCTGGAAAGTCTGGCGATCCTGCTGGCCCAGGGCCATTCCGAGGATATCCGGGAGCTGGTGGAGGAACTGGCGGCGGTGGATCGGGCCAACAACTTCAAGCGTATGGGGATTGTGCGGGAGGACGGAACCGGCTACGCCACCGACGGCTCGGATGTGAACGCCAGGTCCGCGCTGGTGAGAGAGCGCTTTAAAACGGCGTTTGCCGGCAGCGCGTTTGTGTCCGACCGGGTGTCCGATCTGATCGACGGAGAGCCGGTGACCGTGTACGGCGTGCCCTTCACCGCCGGGGACGGCGGCACGTACGCGCTGTTCGGGACGTATTCAACGGAATTTTACGAGGACAGTCTCTCTGTCTCCACCTTCGGCGGCAATGGGTACAGCTACATTATCAAGGAGGACGGGGAATGTGTCAGCAGCTCCCGTAATCCGGCCAGCCTGGGGAATCTGGACAATTTTTATAAGGAGGTAAGCGCCATCTCCGATTCCAACGCGCAGCAGATGAACCTGCTGCGGGAGGAGATTGCGGCCCACAAAAGCGGATCTTTGCGATACGAGCGGGAGGACGGACGGCGCTACGTCTACTACCAGCCCCTGGAGGTGAACCAGTGGTATCTGCTCAGCATCGTCCCCTCCTGGGTGGTGGAGGAAAATGTCAACGGCATGTTGAGCCTGGCCTACACCATGATGGCCGCCTGCCTGGGCATACTGGCCCTGATGGCGTACCAGATCTGGACGATTAAGAAACGTTATTGGGAAAAAGTGGAAGATACGGCGCTGACGGACGCGGTCACCGGCCATGCCTCATTTGCCAAATTCCGCCTCGACGTGCAGGAAATCCTGTCCGGTTCCCGGGACACGCCCTATGCGCTGGTCTGTTTTAACGTGCGCATGTTTCAGTACATCAACGACCTGCACGGCTTTGTCGAGGGCGACCGGATTCTAAGGGTGATTGCGGACTATTTAAGCGCCCACATCGGCAGGCAGGAGGCCTGCGCCCGCTTAAACGCGGACCGTTTCGCCGCCCTGTTGTCCTATCGGGACAAGGAAGAGCTGCGGGGGCGCGTAAAGAATATGATCCACGGCATGGAACAGCTGAACCGGAGCCAGATGGAGGAGATGGCCTACGACGTCCGGATGACCGCCGGAATTTATCAGATCGAGGACAAGGCGGAGGTGCTCGATAAGATGCTGGACTGGGCCAAGGCGGCGCTTTCCAGGGAAAATATGGGAGCCATTGAGAACTGCGGTTTTTACGACACCGGGATCCGGGAACGGATGGTCCGCCGGAAGGAGCTGGAGAACCATTTTGAGGAGGCGATGAGCCAGGGGCAGTTCGAGGTCTATTACCAGCCCAAGTACGACGTGAAGGGCGGCCGCTTTTACGGCGCGGAGGCGCTGGTGCGCTGGAACTCTCCTGCGGAGGGCATGATCCCGCCAGGGCTGTTTGTGCCGGTGTTCGAGAGCAACAGCATGATCATCCGGCTGGATGAGTACATTTTCGAGCAGGTGTGCCGCCAGATCCGGCAGTGGCTGGACCGCGGTTTCGCGGTGCAGCCGGTTTCTGTGAATATTTCCCGTCTCCACCTGTACCAGAAGGGGTTTGTGGAGCGCTACCTGGGCCTGATCCGCAGGTGGCACGTGCCGCCTGGGTTAGTGGAGCTGGAGCTGACGGAGACGGTGATGTTCGACAATGAAGAACTGCTGGGGGAAACGCTGCAGGGCTTCCGGCGGGAGGGCGTGCCCATCCTGATGGATGATTTCGGCTCGGGATACTCCTCCATTCAGCTTTTGCGCAGCATGCCCATCGACAATCTGAAGATCGACAAAGGGCTGGTGGACGACTCCACCGAGCGGCCCAAGCTTCAGAAAATTCTCTCCAGCGTGATCGGCCTGGCCCAGTCCCTTCATATCCAGGTGACGGCCGAGGGGGTGGAGACCAAGGACCAGTACGATCTGCTCAAGCGCATGAACGTGGATTACATCCAGGGCTACTACTGCGCCAAGCCGATGCCATGCGGCGAATATGAGAAACTGGTGTATGAAAATACCGGCGGCCGGGAAGTATTTTAAAAAATTTCCCGGCCTCCCCTTTCCCGGAATGGAGAAATGTGCTATGATAGCAGAGTATACGCCTGTCCGCGCCGGGAATACAGCGGAGCAGGGAATCAGATAACGGAGGAACAGTTTATGGCAGAGAAAGATACCGTAATGGAAACTGAGGAGAAAGAGGTGGTTTCCAAAAACTTCATTGAGCAGGAGATCGACAAAGACCTGGCGAGCGGAGTATACAACCACGTCCAAACTCGTTTCCCACCGGAGCCCAACGGCTATTTGCACATTGGACACGCCAAGTCCATTTTGCTCAACTACGGCCTGGCCCAGAAGTACGGCGGGAAATTCAATCTGCGTTTTGACGATACCAATCCCACGAAGGAGAAAACCGAGTTCGTGGAGTCCATTATAGAGGATGTGAAGTGGCTTGGCGCCGACTTTGAGGACCGGCTGTTCTTCGCCTCCAACTACTTTGAGCAGATGTACGAGTGCGCGGTGCTGCTGATCAAAAAGGGCAAGGCGTTTGTCTGTGACCTCAGCGCCGACGAGATCAAACAGTACCGCGGCGACTACAACACGCCCGGCAAGGAGAGCCCCTACCGGAACCGCAGCATCGAGGAGAATTTACAGCTCTTCGAGGAGATGAAGGAGGGCAAATACCAGGACGGCGCAAAGGTGCTGCGGGCCAAGATCGACATGGCCTCCCCCAACATCAACATGCGCGACCCGGTGATCTACCGTGTGGCCCGCATGTCCCACCACAATACCGGGGACAAGTGGTGCATCTACCCCATGTACGACTTCGCCCATCCCATCGAGGATGCCATTGAAAATATTACCCACTCCATCTGCACCCTGGAGTTTGAGGATCACAGACCGCTGTACGACTGGGTGGTGAAGGAGTGCGGGTTTGAGAATCCGCCCCGCCAGATCGAGTTCGCCAAGCTGTACCTGACCAACGTGGTCACGGGCAAACGCTACATCAAGAAGCTGGTGGAGGACAAGATCGTGGACGGCTGGGACGATCCGCGCCTGGTTTCCATCGCGGCCCTGCGCAGAAGGGGTTACACGCCGGAGGCCATCCGCATGTTCGTGGACCTGGTGGGCGTTTCCAAGGCCAACAGCTCCGTGGACTACGCCATGCTGGAATACTGTATCCGCGAGGATTTGAAGCTTAAAAAGGCCAGAATGATGGCTGTGTTGGACCCGGTGAAGCTGGTGATCGACAACTATCCCGAGGGCCAGGTGGAGGAGCTTGAGATCCCCAATAACCTGGAGAATCCGGAGCTCGGCAGCCGTTTGGTGCCCTTTAGCCGCGAGGTTTACATCGAGCGGGAGGACTTCATGGAGGAGCCGCCCAGGAAATATTTCCGTATGTTCCCGGGCAACGAGGTGCGTCTCATGGGCGCTTACTTCGTGAAATGCACGGGCTGCGAGAAGGACGAAAACGGCAATGTGACCGTGGTGCACGGCACCTATGATCCCGAGACCAAGAGTGGTTCCGGCTTCGAGGGCCGCAAGGTGAAGGGCACGATCCACTGGGTTGCGGTGCCCACCGCGAAGCAGGTGGAGTGCCGTCTGTACGAGAACATTGTGGATGAGGAGAAAGGCAAGCTGAACGAGGACGGTTCCCTCAACTTGAATCCCAACTCCCTGATCGTATTAAAGGAGTGCTATGTGGAGCCGGAGCTGGCAAAGGCTCAGGCTTACGACAGCTTTCAGTTCGTGCGCAACGGCTATTTCTGCGCGGACTGCAAGGACAGCACGCCGGAGAAGCCCGTGTTCAACCGGATCGTATCTCTTAAGAGCTCCTTCAAGCTGCCCAAATAACCAGAAAAACCAGCAATAACCCGCAGGCTGCGCCGGCGGGGCATCACATTGAATGAGAACCCCGGCGGAAGCTTCGCTCGCAACGCGCAGAGCTGCCGCCGGTTTTTTCGTTGGGAGGAGGAAAAAAATGGAATTGATGGTGCCGCTCTACGCTCAGGACAAGCGCCCGCTGTACGAGCAGATTTATCAGTATATTAAGGATGAGATCCGGGGCGGCCGCCTGACGGCCGGGAGCCGCCTGCCCTCCACACGGGTGCTGGCGGACAATTTGAAGGTCAGCCGCAGCACCACCCAGATGGCCTATGAGCAGCTTTTGTCCGAGGGGTATATTGAGGCGGTGCCCTGCAGAGGCTATTTTGTGGCAGGCATCGAGGAGCTGGTGGAGGTGAAGGGTCAGGAGACGGGAAGTTTTGTGCCGGAGCCTGCGGGGAGCCGCGAGCAGTACCGGGTGGATTTCTCACCCAGGGGCATCGATCTGGACAGCTTTCCCTTCAATACCTGGCGGAAGATCAGCAAAAACACGCTGGTGGACGACAATAAGGAGATGTTTGCGGGCGGAGATCCCCAGGGAGAGCATTCCCTGCGGGCGGCCATCGGCAGCTACCTGCACTCCGCCCGGGGGGTCAACGTGAGGCCGGAGCAGATCATTATCGGCGCGGGGAGCGAGTATCTGTGGCTGCTGTTATCCCAGATTCTGGGAATGAATCACAAGATCGCCATGGAAAATCCCACTTACAAGCAGGCTTACCGGGTGTTTAACGGCATGGGTTATCCTGTGGTTCCGGTGGAGATGGATCGCTATGGGATGGATGTGGCCCAGCTGGAAAAGAGCGGCGCGGATGTGGCCTACGTCATGCCCGCCCACCAATACCCCACCGGCATCGTGATGCCGGTGCGCCGCCGCCAGGAGCTTTTGGCCTGGGCTTGCGGCGGGGAGAGCAGGTATCTGATCGAGGATGATTACGACAGCGAGTTCCGCTACAAGGGAAAGCCCATACCGGCGCTTCAGGGCATGGACACGGCCGGGCGGGTGATCTACATCGGCACCTTCTCCAAATCCATCGCTCCTGCCATCCGCGTTGGTTTCCTGGTGTTGCCGCCCGCTATGGTGGCGGTTTACCGGCAGCGGGCGGGATTTTACGCCTCCACGGTGTCGCGGATCGACCAGAATATTCTGTACCAGTTTATCACGGAAGGCCATTATGAGCGCCATCTGAACCGGATGCGGGCGGTCTACAAGGGAAAGCACGACGCGCTGTTGGCCGGTCTGCGGGAATTGGAGGACCGGTTTGAGATACGCGGCGAGTACGCGGGGCTGCACGTGCTCCTGACCCACAGAGGCGGCCTGGACGAGGAGGAGCTGGTGCGCAGGGCTGCGGATCAGGGGGTCAAGGTATATGGGATGTCCGGGTGTTTTATCCACCCGGAGCACGGATGCTGCCCCTCCACGGTGCTGCTGGGTTACGCCAGCCTGACCGAGGCAGACATCCGCCTGGGGACCGGCCTTCTGCGGGAGGCCTGGGGAGCGTGACCGTGGGAAGCGGTGGATTGTTGCAATGACAGAGAGGACGGACAGATGATTCAGAAGAGACAGATGATAGCCGCGGCAGCGGGCGTGCTGCTGGGCTACGGCATATGGGCTGCCGCCCAGAATTTCGGAGGAACGGCGGACGGCGGTGCCGGGAACACGGGATATGGAAGGATGGCGGACGCCGGAGGCGGAGCCGGGGCAGCCGGAAACACGGGGGCCGGGGCGTCCGGCGGCTTGGGCGCGGACGGAACAGGCGGCGCGGACGGGAGCGGCTTGGCGGGAGCGGGCCGGAGCGCGTCCGGCGGTATGGATTCCTCCTCCAAATCCGAGGCGCCGGAATTAAACGAGCAGGAGCGGGCGGCAGTGCAGCGGCTGGCTGCGGCGGTGAAAAGCGGGAATAAGGAGCGGATTGCCTCAGAGCTGCTGGCGGACGGCGACACACTCAGCTGGCTTTACTATGAGACGTTTGGGGAGGAGCGGTACCGCTATGACGGGACGGAATTCAGGACGGATCTGGCCGGAGAGGGGATGGTGCTGACCGGCGCGGCCAGCGTTTTCTACGGAAGCTTCGGGGAAAACGGGCCGGAAGGCCGCTGTACGGCCTTGCAGGCGGTGGAGCTGGAAAAGCCCCGATATGATTACTCGGAGGGAATCTGGAAGGACGGGCGCATGGATGGGGCCGGGGTTTCCGGCTACCGCTACTATCAGGGCCCGCCCCAGGGCGAAGCCGAGGAGATCCGCAGGGAGGGACGGTTTGTGCGCGGCAAGATGGAGGGGACCATTACCTACCGGAACACCGGCTCCGACGGGGTGACGGCCACCTACACCATGGAGGTGAAGGAGGGCGTGACTCAGCCGGACGACCGCTGGATCCCAGGCCCGGAGGAGGGCGTCTACCACCTGGAAGCCGACGACAATCCGGCCTACGCCTACGCCCTGACGGAGGAGGAGATGAAGCAGCCCCGATGGGTGAACCTGCTGGTGTGGGATGTTGAGGAATGAGCGGCTGGGGTCTATTCTATCCAACAAAAACCCCCGTCCTTATGAAAGACGGGGTCACGATTGTACAAGTTGATTCAGCGGTCCGGTCCGCCCGTTGCGGGCGGCGACCGAAATCTGCCGGTTTCTTCGCGGGTAAGGCATGGGTATCGCGAGGAACCGGCATTTTCCTTGCATAGAATCCCATATTCGGGGAAAAATCAGATCGTATCTTCCTCGATGGTCACCTTCTCAGCACCGGCGGTCTGGTCCGGCTCTGCGGGTTCTTCTGCGGGAGCGGGTTCTACTGCCGGGGCTGCGGGAGCGGGCGTCTCCTCGGGAAGCGGTTTCTTCCAGGCGGGAATTCCATCGCTCTCCGTGCGGGAGTAGTCGAACAGATCGTCGTCGTCCACGTAATCGTCGTCTAAGAAGCCCTCGTCCTCAAACAGCTCGGTATCTTCTTCCTCGTCCATCGCCTCCTCAAATTCGGAGCGCTTGTTCTTCACTGCGGTGAGCGCGATGTGGGCGGTATCCACGGCTGCGGAGACAGCCTCGTGGGCAGTGTCGGAAATGACGGCCCCGGCGTCCTTCAGCACGTTTTTGGTGGCTTCCGCCATGTCCTTAGCCGCCAGCTTGAATTCATCCTTGCTGGCGTGAAGGGAAATATAATTGCGGTCGGTGCGGCGCGGATCCACGGTGCGATCCTCTTCGTCCTCGCCGGTTTCCCCTTCTCCGTCCTCAAACTCACGGAAGTCCTTCTCCAGTTCACTGTGGAACGTTTTGTATCGAAGCGCGTAGGAGACGCTGGCCGCTACAGCCCCTGTGACTGCTGCGAATGCGATCAATTTCCCGAATCCCTTCTTTGCCATATTGAAAACCCCTTTCACTGTGATTCAGTCTTTGTTATACGATAATGCATTAGTATTATTGTAATACGAAAGCAGAAAAAAAGGAAGGGAATTGCAGGAAAATGTAAAAAAAAAATAAAAATCTAAGAAAATTAGCACTCAACTCTTGACAGTGCTAATAACTGGTGTTATAACATATGATGTGAGTAAACAAAGGGGTTGCACAAACCTGAAAAAGAAAAAACAGAACTGATTGCAAGGAGGAATTCATCATGAAGTTAGTACCGTTGTTTGACAAGGTAGTGTTAAAACAGTTAGTAGCGGAAGAGACCACAAAATCTGGTATCGTGCTTCCCGGCGCGGCAAAGGAGAAACCCCAGCAGGCGGAGGTGATCGCAGTTGGACCCGGCGGCGTGATCGAAGGCAAGGAAGTGACCATGCAGGTGAAGGTAGGCGACAAGGTTATCTATTCCAAGTATTCCGGCACCGAAGTGGAGATCGAGGACGACAAGTACGTGATCGTAAAGCAGAACGACATTCTGGCTGTTGTTGAATAATCTGTCAATCGTATCGGTTCAGCACCTTCACAGATACGAGCAAAAATCCATTTAAAATCGACTTCGCCGATGGGATTTTTGCCTGCAAGCTTGGGGTTCATACGGTCAGCGCAGTAAGTGCGCAGACCTGCTGAACAGTTACCGTCAATCATTATAATAAATTTAAAATACGCGACATAGAAAACAATATTTGGAGGTAGATGAGTCATGGCAAAGAAGATTAAATATGGTGTAGACGCCCGCAAGGCACTGGAGGCCGGCGTTAATCAGTTAGCAGATACCGTACGCGTTACCCTGGGACCGAAAGGCCGTAACGTTGTGCTCGACAAGTCCTTCGGTGCGCCGCTTATCACCAACGACGGTGTTACCATCGCCAAGGAGATCGAGCTTGAGGATCCCTTTGAGAACATGGGCGCTCAGCTGATCAAGGAAGTTGCTTCCAAGACCAACGACGTGGCAGGCGACGGAACCACCACCGCTACCGTGCTGGCTCAGTCCATGGTACACGAGGGCATGAAGAACCTGGCTGCAGGCGCGAACCCCATCGGTCTGAGAAAGGGCATGAAGAAAGCCACCGACGCTGCGGTTGAGGCCATCAAGGAGATGAGCAAGCCCATCAACGGCAAAGAGCAGATCGCCAGAGTAGCCGCAATTTCCGCTTCCGACGACGAAGTTGGAACCATGGTTGCGGACGCGATGGAGAAGGTTTCCAAGGACGGCGTGATCACCATCGAGGAATCCAAGACCATGAAGACCGAGCTGGATATGGTGGAAGGCATGCAGTTTGACAGAGGTTACGTTTCCGCTTATATGTGCACCGATATGGATAAGATGGAAGCCAACTTAGACGATCCCTATATCCTGATTACCGACAAGAAGATTTCCAATATCCAGGAGATCCTGCCCCTGCTGGAGCAGATCGTTAAGACCGGCGCAAGACTGATGATCATCGCCGAGGACGTGGAGGGCGAGGCTCTGACCACTCTGATCGTCAACAAGCTGAGAGGCACCTTCAACGTAGTTGCGGTTAAGGCTCCCGGCTACGGCGACAGAAGAAAAGAGATGCTGCAGGATATCGCAATCCTGACCGGCGGTACCGTAATCTCCGACGAGGTTGGCCTGGATCTGAAGGAAGCCACCATGGATCAGCTGGGACGCGCAAAATCCGTCAAGGTTCAGAAGGAGAACACCATCATCGTTGACGGCTTTGGCGAGAAGAGCAACATCGACGCCAGAGTTGCCCAGATCCGCAAGCAGATCGAGGAGACCACCTCTGATTTCGACCGCGAGAAGCTGCAGGAGAGACTGGCGAAGCTGGCAGGCGGCGTTGCGGTAATCCGCGTGGGCGCTGCTACCGAGAC
>PVML01021374.1_pt1 | contig 34697 bp, 26 predicted proteins | sample 1853371 | NCBI WGS metagenome assembly PVML01 (sample SAMN08533508, study PRJNA380276) | Human gut metagenome, whole genome shotgun sequencing project. | isolation source: participant 1, chromium library | host: Homo sapiens | collected 2017 | reverse complement strand
TTCATTTTTCAAAAGCTTTGATTCCATACAATCCCAGAAACGAAAGCCCTTTGAAAAAAGTTGGCTACAACGCCTATGGTTATCCTACCTGTCCAAACGATCCTTCCCTGGATATGAAATACTGCGGTGTTACCAAAGAAAAGGGACGTTCAGACCGCATCAAATGGATCTGTCCGAAAATGCGCTACGATAAAGGCTGGATCTGTGATTGCAAGAATCCCTGCAGTACTGCCAAGAGGGGAAGAACAACTTACACCTACGAAAACATGGATTTACGCATGTTTCCCAGTATCCAGCACGATTCTGATGAATGGAACCGCACCTACAAAATAAGAACGATTGTAGATCGTGCCATCAATCATTTTAAAATCAACATGTGCATTGCCGGAAGAAAGACAAGAAACCATACCAACACAAAAGCAGATGTCTTTCTCGCTGGTATCGCCAGCCAGTTAACTGTAATCGTTGCGAACGCAATGAATTGTCCACAATACATTCGAAGCCTGAAACCTTTAGTTGCCTGAAAAAATATTCAATTTTCATAATACTTATTTGGGCTTATTAAAATACGCCCAAAAACTGATGATCTATGTCAATTCAGAAATAATTCTGAATACTGACCAGTTTTTTCTCCTTATATAGGGGAAAGTTATCCACAGGAATTGATAAAAGCATTTATCAATCACCTAATGTAATAATGTGTTTTTACCACTTGGTAACTAATTTAAATACCTTATCTGTATTTCCTGTCAGATAATAAACAATGTTTCTTGTTGATGTTTTTTCCAGATCTTCTATAGAGGAAGTGGAATAAAAGGCTGTATGAGGAGTAATGATCACATCATCTCTTCCCAACAATGGATTTTTGCCAATGTGTTCCGGTTTCTCATCTCGGATCGTATCCAAAGCTGCACCTTTTATCAGTCCTGTGTCTAAAGCTGTTTTCAGGTCTTCTTCCACAACAGAAGCCCCTCTTCCTGCATTTAAGAAATAAGGATGCTTCTTCATCTTCTTAAATGTTTCAAGATTAAAGAAATCCCTGTTTTTCTCTGTAAGATTCATGTGATTGGTGATCACATCTGCCTCATCATAGATTTCCTGTGGATCATCCACCAGTTTTACGCCAAAATCTTCTGCATAAGTAGGACTTTTGCTGATATCATATGCCATTACTTTCATCCCCAGCGCCTGCGCACGCAGTGCTACCGCTGTTCCGATCTTTCCCAGTCCAAAAATGCCTAACGTCATGTTTTTAATACGTTTATTAGGTGCTACAAGTTGATAATCCCAGTTGTAGTCTCTTTCAAGGGCATGCATATAATGTTTCAGATTTTTCACCATAGCCAGCATGACACAGATCGTATGTTCTGCAACATCTATAGTACAGTATTCTCCTACAGGGCATACCCCTATATGACGTCGGTTCGCTTCTGCCAGATCCACTTTATCGTAGCCGGTAGCATTAATAGAGATCACCTTTAATTTCGGAGCATGTTCCATCGCCTCTGCATCTATCTTGATAAATCCGGTAAGAAGAGCATCTGCCTGGGCCAGCTTTTCATAAAACTCTGTCCGGTGTTCGTCTGTATATTCATATACTTCAACTTCACATTCTTCGCCTAATCCATTTTTTAAATTCTGGATCTCCAGATCATGGGTAGGCATTAAAAGTTCTGCGTAATCTGAGATCAATACCTTCATGTTATTGCCTCTTTCTCCATTTATTTTATCCCATCAGGGTCAATCCTAATGCAAATGCCAGACATACCAGGAATATTACTACCAACGGTTTCCAGGCTGCTTTGATCCATGAAGCATAGTCGATATTTGCATACTGGGTACAGGTCATAACTGCAATAGAAGTTGGTGTAAACATCTTTGCAATGCCAAGTGCAAAATTATAAATAATGATCATGACATACGGTGGAACCCCTGCAAATGTGCCAAGCGGTACCATAACAGAGATGGTTGCTCCAGCCAGACCCGTTGAGCTTGGCAGGAAGCAGGCAAAAATGAGATAAATGATAAATGCAAGGATCACAAATACAACTACAGGCAAAGATCCTAATGTTACTTCTGTTGCATGAAGGATCGTAGATGTGATATTTCCAGATGTCATGATAACCTGGATGCCTCTGGCCATAGGAACGATCAATGCAGTGGATACTAATTCTGCTGCACCTTTAATGATAATATTAATGATCTTATCCAGATCATAACCAGCCATAAAGCCAGCGATCAGACACATTACCATCATCAACGCAGTCAGTTCTGTAAAATACCAGTCTCCAAAAGCTACTACATCACTTCCGACCACAGTACTGATGATCGGAGTTGTATTGATCCAATTTGTAATAGAAGCAAAAAATGTAAAATGCTCATTCAGCGAAGTCCACGGAAACAAAGCCAGAAGCATGATAACGAAAGTCAGTATAAACAGGATCACCAGGCCTTTCATGTTCTTGACTGATTCAGCTGCTGCCGCCCCATCCTTTTCTTCTGAACCGGCATACGCTTCCATATCCTTATCCCGACGGTAATACTGTACTGACAGCTCCGGATGTGTCTGGACTTTTTTGGCATATAGACTGATCAGCGCTGCAACAACCCCTGATAATACAAAGAAAAGGATCAAACGTGGTATAATACCATCTCCAAAAGAAATTCCTGCTATATCAGATGCAATTCCTGTGGAAAATGGATTAATAGCAGATGCCGCACAACCGATCTGTGTACCAAATACAGAGATCATAACAACTGTGATCGTATCCATTCCCATTGCCAAAAAGATAGGCAGGAATAAGGATACATAAATGGCACATTCTTCATAAGCCCCCTGAGATGTGCCCAGAAAAGACAGTATAAACACAAGGATCGTAATTAATATATACGGACTTTTCTTGAATTTTTTTGCTACAGATGTAAGGGCAAAACCGATAACACCTGTCACTTCCATCATCTTCAAAAAGCTTCCGAATAACATGATGTAAAGTGAAATGGAAATAGCTCCACTAACAGATCCATTTCCTACCATACCCACAATAGGTGCTGTGATCACATCCCATAATCCCTGTGGATTCGCCGGTAATTCCCGATAAGTTCCTGCAATCGCATATCCAGATTCATCCAGATCATATTCACCACCTGGTACAAACCATGTAAGCAATGCCATCAGGGCGATCACTGCAAATATTACTACATATGAATTAAGCCCTTTCTTTTTCTTTTTTTTAGGATTTTCTCCCATTTTTCACTCACCTTCTCTTTCCTCTTTTTTGCTTTTGGTTTCCCTGTGTGTTTTTATTCTAGTAAAAGCAACTTAAAAAATATATTGTTCCAACACACAAACAGACAGGCGGATTTTCGTATTATCCACCAGCATTTATTTTTTGTTACCCTGACTGTTTTCTGTCCTTCAGGCATTAAAAAATGGCTGCCACATTACTGCAACAGCCATATAAAGCTTTTGTCGGACGATCCAGTTAAAAAACACCCCACAATTTTGTAAAAAGAACGATCAAAGGCAATGCGATGATCGTCTTCTCCAAAAATATAAAACAAAGGTCTTTAAATTTAACCGGCACTTTTGATGAGATCAAAATAGAACCGATCTCTGTGATATAAACGATCTGTACCAGGGATAACGCACCAAGAATAAACCGGGTCTTTGCTGATTCTACACCTGCTAATAACACAGCTGGAAGAAACATATCCACAAATCCGATCACAGCAGCTGGTGCTACGGAAAATGCGTCCTCTATACCCAATATCTGAAGATAGCAGCCAAAGGGAAAAGAGATCCATTTAAAAACAGGTGTATAATTAGCAATAATACATGCCACTGTACCAAAAGTCATTACTACAGGTGCAGTCTGAAGTACGATCCCCAGAAAAGTGTCCATACCACTGATCAATATCTGTTTCACTCCCGGTCCCTTTGCCGCCTTTTCCACAGCTGTCTTTAAAGCCCACTGATGCATGGTATAACCAGAGATCTCATCTTCTTTTGCCTGTTTTCCCACATCTGGACAATATGTATCCGGATAACATTTTAATGGCGGAATACGTATCATGATGGCTGCACTGACAATACCTGTAAGTGTAAGGATCAGATAAAATGGAACAAAGAGATCACTTACACCAAGCATTGCTGCTATCACCAGGCTGAAAGGAAGAGAAACCGCTGAAAAGCAGCATGAGATCACTATGGTCTCTCTGGCAGTATAATAGCCTCTTTCATACTGTTTGATCGTAAGAACTGCCCCAACTGTATTACTCCCCAGCCAGGAAGCAAGTACATCTACAGCAGCTCTTCCCGGGAGGCAAAACAGAGATCTGGTAACTTTCCGAAGCATGGTTCCCACATAATCCATAATCCCAAAATCCATTAGCAGCGGGATCAGAAAAGATGCTGCAATAAACCATACTGTGATCGTTTTCAAAAGCCCTAACATGGTTCCACCGGTTTCTGAAGATATGATCACCGGTATCCCTTTATCAAAATAAACCATAACTGCAAAAACCGCTCCCAGAATGCGGCATACATAATAAGCATCTGTGCAGGTAAATAAAGACTTCCACCTTTCATTTTTCATGATCCAGTCTGGCTTTAAAAATCTGGCAATTGAAGAAAATACAGCAGAAGATACAATGGCAGCAACAACGATCATCATGATCACCGGAGAAAGGACCGTCTGTAAACCATCTGTAATGATCCCTATCAGTATGGTCATATTGCCATGCCAGGGGATGGGAAGAAGAAAGATGATCGTCCCCAATATAGATGGTATTAAAAATTTACAAAGTTCTTTTCCAGTGTACCCTGGCTCTCTTTTTGTACTCATAAGTATCTTCCTCCTGCCCTTATCTCGATCAAATTCAACAAAAAAATACTATATAACATTAAAGATAACTCATTTCAGAAAGTAGTATATGCTTTGTACCTTGTTTCTTCCATTGTATATATATACATATTTTCCGCTTTGTTTTAGTACTTTAATCCAATTAATTTCTCTGTTTTTTCTTCTTCATATCTGATATAATAAAAAGCTGAAGAAACGCTATATATGATCATACATAAAGAAAGGGATACATTTATGACAGAAAATTCTCTTAAATATACATTTCATAACGATTTTCAGGAAATTACCATCCAGGATCTGTTAAATACTCCACAAATGCTATATTGTAATGCCATCAAAACAGCCCAGGGTGCTGAAAATGTAATTAAAAGTGCAACCATCATGGATGTGGAAGATATCGATAACTGGCTGCGTGAAGGTGATATCCTGATCGTAAGCCGTTTTATGCGAACCTGTCTTACTCCCCATTTTATTCATACACTGCACCAGAAAAAAGTTTCCGGCATCATCACTCATAAGCTTTACCAGAAATATATTACAGACGAGCAAAAATCCCTTCTTGTAGAATATCACATCCCCTTGATCTTTATTGAAGACAATATTCCCTGGAGTAATGTGATCGTTTTGATACAAAATCTGGTCATCAATAACCAGACGCAGTACCTTGTAGAAAACCAGAATTTTCAAAATTCTATTATAAACTATTTATCCAATAATTACACACCTAACAGTTTATGCGAGATCGTACATAACCTGACACAGCTTACTTTTGCACTTGCTGATTATAATCTGCGTATTCAGGACGGTTCTCATAATAATGACTGGACTGACGAACTTCAGGAATTGAGAGTCAGCACACTCCCCTCCCGCATTTCAGTAGGTAAAAATTTTAATGGTATTTCTATGAATGGATATAAATACCATGATGAACATATCCATAAAGATTTTCAGTATTTCATCATTCCATCTCATATATCCAAATTCACCTCATCATTTTATATGATCGTTAAATACAGAGCTTCTGCCGACATTCTGCCTCCTGAACTGATCTGCCGGTTAGAGATCATTGAATCCATTTATTCTTTAAAAAACAGCATTACATCTGAATTTGAAAAAGCAAATTACTATTTTAAAAGTGTTGTTTTTGAAAATCTTCTTGATATGACACGCAGTGATGCTTCCCGCAAAAAACAGATCAGTCTAAGTTTAAACGCGGAGATCAGTGAAAAATACTCCCTGCTCCTGATCAACAGCCGAAAAGATCTACATCTGTTCAACAATGTTGATCTGTTAACTGGTTTCATTAACCATTTAAAACATATAAAACTGTACAATAATAAATTCCTTATATTTTTATATAAAGAGCAATGGGTGATCCTGGCAGACGATAAGATACCATCCATTAAGGAACTGGGATTACAGCTTTGCGATGCTCTATCCAACTATTTTGATTCAGCTTATTTTATTATGGTGATCAGTGCTCTTCATCCTTACTGGGATCTGCGGGCTGCTTACAATGAGGCTTCTTTTACGATCAATTATGCAAGGCACAGGCAGGACCACACTTCACTTTTAATGTACGAGGAATTAGGTATTATCAAACTGTTTACAGACAGCAATGGCAATATCAACGAAGCCTATCTGGATGAACTATACCGTTCCTACTTAAAGCCCATTTTGGATTATGACAAAAAGCACTCATCTGAGCTTTACACTACCCTAGAATATTTTTTCTCCAATGAACTTTCCTATAAATCTACCAGTGAAAAGCTATTTATACATGTAAATACGCTTCATGCAAGAATTGCAAAAATAGAAAGCCTTACACATGTCAGTTTCTCTAATCTGGACAACATCATCGGCCTGCGTCTTACAGTACTTCTTAACCAGTTTGACTATTTCAAAAAGAGCTGACCCCTTTGTTGAGTTTTGTTGTCAAAAAAAATATATAAACAGAAAAAAATATACAATTACTTTTTTTGAGAAAACTTTGAAAAAAATAAAAATAGTTGTTGACACCAGCAACCGATTGTGATATTATAATACCTGTTCAGAGGAACGCAAAACAGAATACAACAAAGGGGAATAGTTCAATGGTAGAGCAGCGGTCTCCAAAACCGTAGATGGGGGTTCGAGCCCCTCTTCCCCTGCTGACTATTTGAGAGAATAGCCCAACCCGAAGGAAGTTCAGAAGTCGTATGGCTTTTGAGCTTTTCTTTTTGTTTGTATAGCTTGTTTCATGCACAAATACCTGCACCAGATATCACAAACTGGCGCAGGTATTTTTATCACAGCAGCCCAATAGCTTCCCGTACATTGGACACGCCGATCATGCGGATCCCATCTATGGGCTTTATCTTTTCCATATTTACTTTTGGCAGTACACAGGTAGTAAATCCCAGTTTAGCTGCTTCTGCTACTCTCTGGGCCGCCTGGGAGATCCCACGTACTTCCCCGGAAAGTCCTACCTCCCCGAAAATAAGCATGCCCGGATCTACTGGTCTGTCCTTATAACTGGACATCAACGCCATAACAATGGCCAGATCCAGTGCCGGTTCGCTCATACGCATACCGCCAGTAATATTTACATAAGCATCCAGACGGGAAAGTTCATAGCGGCACCTTTTTTCCAGCACTGCCATTAAAAGATTCACACGGTTATAATCCGTACCGGCAGCGGTTCTTCTGGGCATACCAAAATTAGTCTCTGCCACCAAAGCCTGTACTTCCAGCAAAATAGGCCGGGTCCCTTCAAAAGAACAGGAAACAACTGCACCGGAAGCTTCTTTTGGCCGTCCTTCTAACATATATTCAGAAGGATTTTCCACTTCTGCCAGTCCCTCTTCTCCCATTTCAAACACACCGATCTCATTGGTAGATCCGAACCGGTTTTTTACACTGCGAAGAATACGGTAAACTGCATTTCTGTCTCCTTCGAAATAAAGAACCGTATCTACCATATGCTCTAATACCCTTGGGCCTGCCACAACACCCTCTTTTGTTACATGGCCTACTACGAAAACAGCAATTCCACGGCTTTTGGCGATCTGCATAAGAATACCCGTAGATTCTCTCACCTGACTGACACTTCCCGGAGCAGATGTGATCTCTTCCCGGTACATGGTCTGAATGGAGTCTATCACTACGATCTGGGGATTTTCCTGATCGATCACTGCCTCAATGCGCTCCAGGTTTGTTTCACTTAAAAAACGCAGCTCTCCTGTTACTGTTCCAATACGGTTTGCACGCATTTTGATCTGCTTTAAAGACTCTTCTCCTGAGATGTAAAGAACCTTCTGGCCTGCAGCAGCCAGATGGCGGCACACCTGCAGAAGCAGTGTGGATTTTCCAATGCCCGGATCGCCGCCTACCAGTACCAGAGAACCTGCTACAATGCCATCTCCCAATACCCGGTCCAGTTCCTTAAAACCTGTGCTGATCCTGTCTTCCTTTTCCAGATGTATCTCTGAAAGAAGAGCGGGTTTAGCCGCAGCCATACCCGCTCCTCTCTCAGCAGACATCCGTCCTTTTCCTGCAGCCGGTGTGGCTTTTGCTACCGGTTCTTCTACCAGTGTGTTCCACGCCCGGCAGGCTGGACACTGTCCCAGCCATTTGGATGATTCATATCCGCATTCTTTACAGAAAAATGCAGTTGTCTTTGCTTTTGCCATATTTATGCTCTCTTTACTGCTTTTACTTTAACAGAAGTTCCTTCTTCCAGCTCAACGCTGACGCTTAATTTACCGCTCATGTTGGTCTTCATGCTTCCAACAGCAGCTCCGTCTACATATACCTCATAATCGGTATCATTTTCCAGCTGTACGGTAATCTGGGCATCCTTATCGCCCTCTACCTCAAATTCTACGGTGTCATCCGTTACTCTAAAATGTTCAGCCACTGTACCTGGAACAGATTCATAAACAAACATTTCGTTGCGCTCCAGCTTTGTGATCTCATTGTAAGTTTTTACTTTATAAATATCACCCTGATATTCAAAATCAGACTTCTTTGACTTCTGTCCTAACTTATAATTTCCAAAACTGATGGTGCCATCCTGCTCTGCGCGGATCAATTCTTCAACGACTGGCATCTTCTTATCCTCCTGTTTCTTAGTTATATACTCTCTTGTACAGCATTCTGCTAAAACTTTACGGTTCTCACCGTTTCCCCGGGAACTTTCATAAGGGGTATTTTCGATTATACAACAGTTTCTTTAAAATAACCAGTATATTTTAAGCTTTTACTGCTGCATTTTTCTTTCTGGCAGCTGCTCTCTTTTTTACTGTAAAAGTAAGCTTTCCTTCTTCGCAGCCCACTTCTACACCTGTGCTCTTTCTGATCTTGCCGTCTAAGATCTCCTCTGCCATCTTGTCCTCTAACATGCTCTGAATGGTACGGCGCAGCGGTCTTGCACCATATTTCTCATCATACCCCTTATCAATAAGCAGCTCTTTTGCAGCTTCATTTACGGTAAGTGCAATGCCTAACTGTTCTTTGCATCTCTTTTCAATGCCCTTTAACATAATATCGGCAATACCCTTCATGTGTTCCTTGGTCAGCTGATGGAAAACGATGATCTCATCAATACGGTTTAAAAATTCCGGTTTGAACAGGCGTTTTACTTCTTCCATAACCCGTCCTTTCATAAACTCGTGATCTGCCTTTGCGTCCGTAGCAACACCAAATCCCAAGCGTTTCGGAGCAATGATATTCTCTGCACCTGCATTGGAAGTCATAATGATGATCGTATTCTTAAAATCAATCTTTCTTCCCTGGGCATCTGTGATATGCCCATCATCTAATACCTGAAGCAGGATATTGAATACATCAGGATGGGCCTTTTCAATCTCATCAAAAAGGATCACGCTGTAAGGATTCCTGCGCACCTTTTCACTAAGCTGACCGCCCTCATCATAACCAACATATCCTGGCGGTGAACCGATCATCTTGGATACACTGTGCTTTTCCATGTATTCTGACATGTCAACCCGGATCAGGGAGCTTTCTGTACCAAACATAGCTTCTGCAAGCGCCTTTGAAAGCTCTGTTTTTCCCACACCCGTAGGCCCTAGGAATAAGAAAGAACCAATAGGACGTTTAGGATCCTTTAATCCAATACGGCCTCTTCGGATGGCTTTTGATACAGCAGTTACTGCTTCTTCCTGGCCTACCACTCTTTCATGAAGAATATTCTCCAAGTTCTTAAGCCGCTCGGACTCTTCTTCTGCCAGTTTTTTCACCGGAATCTTGGTCCATCCGGCTACTACATCTGCCACTTCATTTTCCCCTACTGTCAGTTTTCGGTTTTCCTTCTCTTTTTCCCATTTTTCCAGGGTCTGCCGGATCTTATCTTTTAACTTTTCCTGTTTCTTCTTAATGTCGCCCGCTTTTTCATAAGCTTCTTCCCGGATAGCTGTCTCTTTTTCCTCTTCCAGATCATCGATCTGCGCCTCATAGTCCTTGATCTTGGCAGGTTTGGTATAATTTTGCAGACGCACTTTTGACGCTGCCTCATCGATCAGATCGATTGCCTTATCTGGCAGGAAACGGTCGTTGATATAACGGGCAGACAGCTTTACCGCCGCCTCTAAAGCCTCATCGGTGATCTCCACCTTATGATGTTCTTCATAACGGCTGCGAAGGCCCTTTAAAATAGCTATGGATTCCTCCTCTGACGGTTCTTCTACTGTAACCGGCTGGAACCTGCGCTCCAAAGCCGCATCTTTTTCAATGTACTTTCTGTATTCATCAATGGTAGTTGCGCCGATCAGCTGCAACTCCCCTCTTGCCAGTGACGGTTTTAAAATATTGGAAGCATCCAAAGCACCTTCTGCTCCCCCTGCTCCGATAATGGTGTGTATCTCATCAATGAACAGCAGTACATCTCTGGACTCTATTACCTCTGCAATGACTTTCTTAATACGCTCTTCAAATTCACCTCTGTACTTAGAACCTGCCACCATGCCGGAAAGATCAAGAGTCATAACTCTCTTATTGGCAATGGTATCCGGTACATCCCCCGCTGCAATGCGCTGGGCCAGTCCTTCTACGACTGCCGTCTTTCCTACTCCCGGCTCACCAATCAGACAGGGGTTATTCTTCGTACGGCGGCTTAAGATCTGGATCACTCTCTGGATCTCATGCTCTCTTCCGATCACCGGATCCAGTTTTCCATCTAAGGCCATCTGGGTCAGATTGCGGCTGAAGCTGTCAAGGGCCGGTGTAGAACTGCCCCTTTTCCCCATGCTGCGGTTTTGCATCTCTTCCCTGGCAGATGATGCATCTTCTCCCATTGCTGCCAGAAGATCAATATAAAGCTTCTGAACGCTGATCCCCATGGTATTAAGCAGACGGCTGGCCACACAATCTCCCTCTCTTAAAATAGCAATGAGAATGTGCTCTGTACCAATCTGCGCTGCCTTAAATCGTACTGCCTCTTTGTAACTGTTTTCTATTACACGGCGTGCTCTTGGGGTATAGGCTGCATTTTCTGCCATTTGTACGGAAGTATTGGGGGAGATCAGCTGACTGACCAGCTCTACTACCTTTGCCTCCTCAACTCCGTTTTCCTCTAAAACCCTGGCTGCCACGCCGGTTCCTTCCTGTAAAAGGCCAATCAGCAGATGTTCTGTTCCCACATATCCGTGGTTCAGGCTTTCTGCCATTTCCACTGCCAGGCTTAAGGCCTCCTTCGCCTGTGGTGTATATCGTTCCATTGTTGTCCTCCTTATGTCCCATATGTTCTCTCGGAATCTTTTTGTACCTGAACATCCATATATCATTCTGTGGAAGATCAGCTGCGTATCTGCGGAAGATGTTCCCTGATATAAGCTGCTCTTACACAGTCCATCTCTTCTCTATCTAAAGGCCTGCTGACCCACAGATTTAAATTAGCCGGTTTTATACCTACTAAAAGGCTGTATAAGCTGCTTTCTTTTTCAAAGGCGATCAGTCCATCTGTTTCTCCTGCGATCAGCTGTCCGATAAATACTCTGGCATCTTTTTCTGCCATTTTCCGGGCATATTTTAAAACACCGTAAGATTTATACGTCTCATCTTCCCGTTCCAGTCTTCTGCTGTTTAAAGCCGCCTTTCTTACTTTTAATTCCTGACTGTTTAACTGGACTGCTGCTTTATTTACCAGTTCTATGATCTCTTTTTCCGAAAGACCCAACGTTCTCTGGTTGGACAGTTCATACATGTTTCCTGCATTTTCACTGCCTTCACCGAAAATCCCCCGTATGGAGGTTCCCAGTCTTCCCATATCTGCCACAATGCTCTGAAATTTCTTTAGCTGAGACAGCATAGGCAGATGGATCACTACGCATGCTTTAAGACCCGTTCCCATGTTGGTGGGAAATGTAGTCAGATATCCATATTTTTCATCATAAGCATAAGAAAAATGCTCATTTATGGCATCATCCATCCCATCTGCCTTCTGCCACAGTTTTTCCAGACACAGTCCGGGAGCTAAAAGCTGCAGACGGATATGGTCATCTGCCCCCAGCAATATGCTCTCAGACTCATCTTCTGAAAGATACAGTCCCTGCGCACAGTTTTTCTCCACTGCACACCGGTTTAAGATCCGCCGTTCCCGTAAGGCTTTCTTTTCCATCTGTCCCATGGTCTCCAATGGCCGGTAAGCAAGCTTTCTGCCTGTTTTTTCTCCCAGATCATTTAAACCATCTCTTAAACCATCTACCAGTTTTCTGCTGCCTGCTTCATCCAGGCGGGAAGGAAATACATATTCATCCCAGTTTCTTGCAAGACGGATCCTGCTGTATATGATATTGGACGGTTCTTTTAATGTGTCTTCATACCATTTACTCATATATATGACCGTCCTTTCCCGCTTTCAGTGCCCTGATCTTATCTCTGCACGCAGCAGCCATTTCATAATCTTCTTTCTTCAAAGCATCTTGCAGCTGTTTTTCAAGGTCTGCTGCCTCTTTCCACCAGTCCGGTCTGTCTGTACTTACTTCATCTGTTTTATTTTCTGCTTCCTTAAATACATCCTGAGATACTTTTTCTTTCCTGTCTCCAACGGCTTCTTTGTCTTTTCCCGCCATGATCTTAGGTATTTTCCCCCGATGGCTCTCGCTTCCCTGAAGCTGTTTGATCTTGTCGCTGATAAACAGATCAAACACACCATAACAGTCCGGACAGCCGAAACGACTGTTCTGAACAAAATCATCAAAGCTGGTACCGCAGGTAGGACAAACCACCCGGAAACGTTCATCGGTCTCTTCTTCATCTTCCTCCAATCCCAAAAGTCCGGACAAAAGTTTTCCCAAAGGAAATTCCCCGTCCAGCAAAGCCGTATACTGTCCAAAATCCATTTCTTTCGCGCAGTGCGAGCAGAAATTATGCTCTGTTTTCACTCCGTTAATGATCTCGGTATATTTAATATTCGCTTCCCGAACCTTACATTTCTCACATAACATATTAATCCTCCCGGGCCTCTATATCACGCTTTGTATACCTGTCATAGATCTCATCCACCAGCTGATGTGCTTCCTCTCTTGAGACATCACGGCAGATACCGCAGGCCAGCACCACATCCAGAGTCTGACGCATCTCCTCAATGGCCTGTATCTTATCTACATCCAGAGAAACCACTGCGCCCTTTCTGCGGTCCAGCTTGACAAAACCTTCCTGGCGCAGAACGGAATAAGCTTTATTTACTGTATGCATATTGATGCCAATATGATCTGCCATCTGCCGCACGGAAGGAAGTGTATCTCCTTCCCGTATCATATCCGTTGCGATTCCCATGATGATCTGGTTGCGAAGCTGGATATAAATGGCTTCATCACTGTTAAAATCAATTTTTAGTACCATAAACACCCCAACTTTCAGAGGCTGCCGCTACAATAAAACCTTGTTTGCGGCAGCCCCATGTTCTTTTTATCTGTTAAGTTATATCTGTTCTACTGATAGTATAACAGTATTTTTCCCCTCCGTCAAGAGTTTGTCATCTGTTATTTTGGTGTTATGTTACAGTTCTTTTGCCCATCCGTAGGAATATTTTACAGCCTTATTCCAGCCATGAATCCGTTTTTCTCTCTCTGCATCTGTGATCTGAGGCTGAAAGGCCTTATCCATCGCCCAGTTCTTAAGAATATCTTCTCTGCTGCTCCAGTAACCAACTGCAAGACCTGCCAGATACGCAGCACCCATAGCTGTGGTCTCTACACACCTTGGCCGGTTCACCGGTGCATTACTAATATCTGCCTGTGTCTGCATGAGAAAGTCATTGGCACTTGCACCGCCGTCAACCTTAAGAGCAGCAAGTTCAATACCTGAATCAGCCTTCATAGCTTCCAAAACATCATTAACCTGGTATGCAATGGATTCCAGTGTGGCACGAATGATATGATATTTATTCACACCACGTGTGATCCCTACAATAGTCCCCCGTGCATACTGATCCCAGTGAGGTGCTCCCAATCCTGTAAACGCCGGTACAACATAGCAGCCATTGGTATCTTTTACTTTCTGGGCCATATATTCGCAGTCCAGTGCAGAATCGATCAGTTTTAACTCATCACGAAGCCACTGGATGGCAGCACCTGCAACGAAAATAGAGCCTTCCAGTGCGTAATTGACTTTGCCGTCTAATCCCCAGGCAATGGTAGTCACAAGGCCATTTTGGGAAAAGATCGGCTTTTCTCCCGTATTCATCAGCAAAAAGCAGCCGGTTCCATACGTGTTCTTTGCCTCGCCTGCTTTAAAGCAGGTCTGTCCAAATAACGCAGACTGCTGATCACCTGCTGCACCTGCAATAGGAATGGCACCTCCAAGATAGGAAGGATCTGTTTTTCCATAAACACAGCTTGAAGGCTTTGGAGTTGGAAGGATACATTTTGGAATATCCAGTTCTGCAAGGATCTCATCATCCCACTGCAGCGTATTAATATTAAACAGCATGGTGCGGGATGCATTGGAGTAATCCGTTACGTGAACTGCCCCTTTTGTAAGCTTCCAGATCAGCCATGTTTCAACTGTTCCAAATAATAATTCTCCCTTTTCTGCCTTTTTTCTTGCATCCGGCACATGATCAAGGAGCCATTTTACCTTTGTCCCGGAAAAATAAGCATCGATCACAAGACCTGTTTTCTCCCTGAATTTTTCTGTCAGGCCTTTTTCTTTTAAACTGTCGCAGTATTCAGAGGTTCTGCGGCACTGCCATACAATAGCATGATAAACAGGCTCTCCGGTAGTCTTATCCCAGACGATGGTCGTTTCACGCTGATTTGTGATCCCAAGTGCTGCAATATCTGCCGCTACTGCTCCGATTTTGTTCATTGCCTCCACCGCAACGCCTAACATACTTGCCCATATCTCATCTGCATCATGTTCCACCCATCCCGGCTTAGGAAAATACTGGGTAAATTCTCTCTGGGCCACACTACACATCTGGCCTTTTTCATTAAACAGGATACAGCGGTTGCTGGTGGTCCCCGCATCCAATGCCATTACATACTTTGCCATTTTTTATCCCTCTTTATCCTTTTTTATAAGATTCGCAATAGCATCTACTGCCACTTTTACAGATCGTTCTGTATCATGGCACTGGATATCCTCTAATCCCATTCCTCGTCTGGTCTGGTTTCCAAGAACCAGCAGCACAGTTCCAATACGGACTTTCCGTACCGCTGCCACAATATACAATGTCGCAGATTCCATTTCACTGGCAAGAGCGCCGCAGGCACACCAGGCTTCCCATTTACTCTTCAGTTCACCTTTTATAGGCATACTGTCCGGATCTAGCTGACCATAGAATGAATCCTTACAGTGGACCACACCTACATGGTATGAATATCCGTCTGCTTTTGCCGCCTCACAAAGGGCATTTACCACACCTACATCTGCCACAGCCGGAAATTCAATGGGCGCATATTGAAGTCCCGTTCCTTCCATGCGGATCGCTCCGCTTGCGATCACCAGATCACCGCCTAATACATCCTTATCCATACCTCCACAGGTTCCGGTACGTACAAAACACTCTGCTCCGCAGTGGATCAGCTCTTCCATAGCGATGGCTGCAGATGGTCCTCCAATACCAGTACTGCAGACGCTGACCATTTCCCCTTCCAATTCTCCTGTATAAATGGTGTATTCACGATTAGACGCAACAAACCGCGGATGATCCAGGTATTTTGCGATTTTTTCACATCTTCCCGGATCTCCCGGCAATATCACATAACGTCCCACATCTCCCGGCCGTATCTTTAAATGATATTCTTCATTTCCCACACTATATGCAACTGGCATAATAACCCCTCCTTGTATCTGCTACCTGTTGTACCCATAAATTTGCTGTAATTCAGATGTTTCACGAATTTTCTGTCTTTATTTTACCATACCTATATATGTTCCGTCAAAACGATTTCCATAATGGCATCTATATCGTGAAAATCAAAAACAGGACAGTCTGCAAGACTTTCCATATGAAATCCAGGCTTTTCTTCTGGCAGAAAATCTGTCACATATGCTTTTATCGTTTCTGTTCTACATACACTTTTTTCAGAAACTTCACGGCGCATAACCTCTAACTTCGGATAAACAGAATCTTTCATTCCCTCTAACAGGATCAGGTCTGCATCGTTAAAATATGGAAAAAAATCTTCTGCATGATGCTCTTTTTCCTCTTTTACCAGGCAAAACCTTTGATCTGAGTAGACCACTGTCCCACAGGCCCCCGCAGCCTTGTGACGATAGCTGTCTGTTCCCGGCACATCCGGTGTAAAATCATGGCCGTCATGTTTGATCACTGCCACTTTCAGTCCCCGACCAGAAAATTCTTTTACCAGTGCTTCTGTTAAAGTGGTCTTTCCCGTGTTCTTTTTTCCGCTGACTGCAAATATAGATGGTTTTATGTCCGTAAGACTGCTTAAAGCCATGGGTGTATTTACATTAGAAAACCAAAGATCCGGCACATGCTCTTTTCCTGTTTCCAGGATCTTTACCTTTAATTTTCCCAAAAGATCCCGTACTTTTCCATTTTTTTCCATAAGCTGTTTTTCAAGCACAGGAAGGCAGCGAAAGGAATACCATCCGCACACAGGATGAACGCGCCCATCCCTTGTCTGCCAGATTACTGCATCCAGATCTTCCTTTTTTTCTGCTTCTTCCACTGCCCGTTTTCCAAGATATGCGTGAAATAGTGGCATATCGCAGGAGACAAAAAACAATCCTGAAAGACCGGTAACTTTCAGGCAGGAATAAATCCCGCCTAAAGGGCCGGCCCCCTGGATCAGATCTGATATCACCTGAGAATCCCCGCTTTTTTTCGCTTCTGACATAAAAAGCGGCAATTCTAACTGCATCAGTTCTTCTTTGATCCTTTCTTCAAAACTTTTTCCCTTATAAAGAAGCTGTGATTTATCATTGCCGCCCATGCGGCTGGACTTTCCTCCTTTAAGCAGGACACATCCATATTGGTTCATAGCTGCCATCGCCTCCCTCAACTTAAGGGGCTGTTGCAAAATGCAGCAGCGCTTTTCTGCTATCCAGTTGTTCTGTCTCTTCGAGACATCTGTGCGGGCAGAGCGGACTTTGGTCCGAACTGAACGCCCAGATGTAACGAGAAGCTGTGCAGACAACGGATGCAGAAAAATAGAGGCTGTATTTTGCAACAGCCCCTTAACTGATCATAGTATCATTTTGACTTATAAAGAAGCCACAATTGCATCTGCAAGTGCTTCTAACTGTCCATCCTGTTCTTCTTTCAAGGCAGATTTTACAGTGACAGTCTGCTCTAAAATGTTCATGTTCTTCATTCCAGAAAGGATTTCTTTCATCTGCTTTCCTGCAACAACTCCCCATGTTCCATTTTCGATCACGGCTACCGTACGGTTCTGTAATCCATGTGCCTTTAAATCATTTAAAACATGCTCCATGTTGGTAAAGATGCCGCCGTTATAAGTAGCTGCTGCAAATACCAGATGGCTGCAGCGGAAGGACTCACTTACGATCTGAGATGGATGTGTTGCAGATACATCATAAACAGCGATATTCTTTACACCTTTGTCTGCCAGCTTGCATGCCAGGATATTCGCTGCATTTTCTGTGTTTCCGTAAATAGAACCATAAGCGATCATAACAGACTTTTCTTCCGGTGCATAGCTGCTCCATGTTAAATACTTGTCCACATACCAGCTGATGTTTTCACGCCATACCGGACCATGAAGGGGACAAATAACAGAAATCTCAAGTCCTGCTGCTTTTTTAAGAAGTGTCTGCACCTGCATGCCATACTTACCAACAATATTGGTATAATATCTTCTTGCATCATCCAGCCAGTCCCGCTCAAAGTTTACCTCATCGGCAAACAGATTTCCGTTCATAGCGCCGAATGTGCCAAAGGCGTCTGCAGAGAATAAAATCTTATCTGTGGTATCGTAAGTAACCATAACTTCCGGCCAATGTACCATAGGAGCCATTACAAAGGTAAGATTATGCTTTCCAGTACTGAGAGTATCGCCTTCTTTTACAATTACTGCTCTGGAATCAATATCAAAGCCAAAGAACTGTTTGATAATACCAACTGTCTTTGCGTTGCATACGATCTTTGCCTCAGGATACTTCTGGGCGATCTGTCCCAGAGTTGCCGCATGGTCTGGTTCCATATGATCTACTACAATATAATCCAGAGGGCGGTCACCTAATACTTTAGCCAGATTCTCATACAGCTGTCCTGCTACTGCCCAGTCTACTGTATCGAAAAGGACGGTCTTTTCGTCTAACAGTACGTATGCGTTATAGGAAACGCCTCTTGGAATCGGATAAGCATTTTCAAACAAGGCCAGACGTCTGTCTGTACCTCCTACCCAGAATAAATCTTCTTTTACTTTCTTTACACAGTACATCGCTTTTCTTCCTTTCTGCATCATGCAAGTTCATTTTACAAGTCAAATATCTCAAAGTCGTCATCGGCGTCTTTTTTGTCTTCATCCTCAGATGTATCTTCCGGTACTGCCGGTTCTTCATACACTACATTATCTTCGGTTTCACCGGTTTCATCCATTTCCGGATCCTCATCCAGATCTTCAAACTCAACTTCTTCTATCTCATCTGCTTCTTCATCAGATTCAATCTCCGGATCTTCTGGTTCTGCATCTTCCAGATCTTCCACTTCTATTTCTTCAGGCTCATCTAACTCCTCAAAGTCATTTTCATCTTCCGTTTCCGGCAGTTCTTCCTCTGTGCCCTCATCTTCACCTGCATAGGACTCTTCTTCCTCTGCGTCCTCATCTTCATAAACCTCTTTTACAGGTTTCTTTTCTGGACGAGATGTTTTTCTCGCTGCTGCTCTCGGCTGTTTTTTCTTACCTGTAACAGATACAATAAGAAGTACCATAAAGATAAGAGCCACAACAATTGCTGCGATCAGAAGTATCTTAAACAGACTGTAGTCTTTCCTTAAAGAATCATACTGATCTGCCAGCTGAGTATAAACATCTTCGCTCACAGCACCCTGTGCATTTGGATCTTCAAAGTAACGCTGGATGGTGCGCTCATTGTTATTTAAATCATAACGATAGAAGTTTGCCTCACCTGCTTCATTCATAGCATAGATGACACAGTACTGATGCTCTGTTTCATTGCCCCATACCCAGCCTTTTACAGCATGTCCGTCAATGGTAATGGTAGTTTCCGCCAGGCCTTCCGGTACCTGTACAGAAGCATCTGGCTCCATAACGGTAAACGTACGTTTTGATACAGTCATCTGGAACTGTTCAAAGTTTCCTGCTGTTTCACCATCCTGAGCGCTTTCATTTGGGCCGCCTTCCTGTTTGGTAACAACGATCACATATTCTTTGGTCGTTTCTCCATCCTGAGCAGTAACTTTTAAGGTCACTCTGTTTTCACCCATCTGAAGATTTTCATTGCCGCTTACTACCTTAGAAGCGCCTTCATCTGTGGTATCTGCACTGATGATCAGCTTATCTACATCTGTTCCTACTGTCACTGCATAGGAATCTACATCAGAAGAAAATTCCGGTGTCAGATTTCCCGGCGATACCTGAAGGGACTTTAACGTTGCATCCTTAGAAGCGCTTGACAGTGCACTGACTGTTACCTGAGCTTCTCCCTGTTTATCTACTGTTACGATCTGAGAAGAAGAATCATAGATCTCCTGGCTGGTAACTGTGATCTTACTGGTTCCCGCTGCAGATGCCTTAAATTTCAGATCATAGGCAAGTGTCGTGGTGTTTGCGCTGCCTCCGTCTCCATGGACGCGTACTGCACCATTGCCGCCTTCTGCATTGGTTCCTTCAATAAATTCCAGGCTGTTTGCATCATATGCCAGCATTATATCCGCCGTAGACAGATTATCACTGCTGGTGATCTTCATTTTTACATTGATCTCGCTGCCTACAGATGCCGTAGGATCAGAAAATGCGATCCGCGCTGTCGCTGCATAGGCAGTTATTCCATAAAATGGCAAAAATACGTTTATAAGACAGATGGCAGCAATTGCCGCTGCCCACTGTCTGATCTGTTTTAATGTCATATTCATTCCTGCTTTCCTAAACTGTTTCAATCTGATTGCTTACTGCACATTTACAATGGTAACATTGCTTCCGCCTGGAGTATTGCCTGTGCTGCTGTCCCCAGGTCCTCCTGTGTTTCCAGGTGAAGAAGAACTGCTTTCTGAACCTGTAGTCGGAGAAGCGGTCGTATTTCCTCCGGAAGGTATTGCACCACCTGACTGGCGTACTACATGGATGCTGTAAGTCCTGGTGCTGCCATTCTGAGCAGTAACAACAACTGCAATATCGTTGGAATTGCCGGTAAGCGCTATATTTCCTGTACCTGCAACAGAGGCATTTCCATCTGCGGCAGACGCACTGATCTGGATGCTTGCAACAGAGGTATCTACGATCAGGTTGTAGCTTAAGGTATCCTTTCCAAAGGAAGGTGTCAGGCTAAAGCCCTCTGCACTTAAGCTAGAAAGTTTATTGTTCGGGCTTCCATTTCCTGTAGGCGCAGCGCATGCCTGCTCCGGCATATTGTTAAATACCGGGATGTAAAATTCCAGTGCTGAATTTTTCAAGGAACTGTATGCCTTAGAAAGACGTTCCGCCTCTGAAGCTGCTCCCTGCACGTTGCTCATGTACTGATGTTTGTATGGATTAGAACCCTGCACATTAAACTTCTTTAAATAGAAGGTGTTCTGACCTGCTTTTACGTAGTTTTCCCCATAATTCTGGGCACCGCCTAAAATGGATTTTTCCACTGTATTCCACGGTCTTCCATAACTGCCGGACTGGCTTGCATAGCGAAGTCCCATCTGGGTGGCCGACATGGAACCAGACTGATAAGCTTCTACGTTGAAGAAATTATAATAGCCGGAATAGCCGGAATAATTTCCTGAGATTAAAGGAGTTCCGCCATTTACGCCCTGCTCCTGAAGGATCATAGCCGCTAAAACATAAGGGCTTACACCGGATTTAGCAGCTGCATCCATTAAAATATCCACATAGGTCTTGCTGGAAGAAACAGATACAGAGGATCCGGTCTGACCAGAAGTTCCTGTATCAGAAGTAACGTTTCCCGGCTGGGAAATACTGGTGCTGCTGTTTGTACTGCTGCCATCTGACTGTCCCGGAGCTACCAGGCTTACATTGGAAGTTACCAGATTATGCTCCTTTGGAGTAATCGAAGCATGAGGCGCTTCCAGGCTTACATTTCCAGAGCTGGTTTCCGTACTGCTGCTGTTTCCAGAACCAGTTCCCGGAGCCTGCGTGCTCACATTGGAACTGCCAGAAGAGCTCTGGGTATTGGAAGAACTGCTTCCCACAACACCTGGACCGTGGTCTGCATCTCCTGTTGCGCCGTTTCTTCCTCCCGGACCTTCTTTTGATACCTGTCCAGAAGATGAACTTCCGGATGAGCTGCTGCTTGGACCAGAAGTATCTCCGGATGAACTGCCTCCTGTTCCTGTAGAATCCGTTGTTCCTGAAAGGAAGGAACCGGAAACCATTCCTGTAAGTCCTTCCTTGGTCTGGGTATTTCCATCATACTCATGAGAAAGGAACTGGAACACGTAGGTGTCATCTAAAAAGTTTCTTGGATCCATATAATAACGAATGATATCCTGGGATGCGGCTACCCAGTTGCTCCCGTCAAAACCAGTCCAGGTACTGTTATCCCAGTTGTAAGCACCGCTTTCCACTGATTTCCAAGAAGAAATGCTTCCTGTTGCCACCAGATTCCGGCCAAGAACGGACTCATTTTCAATAGCTGTATTCCAGTCAATTCCTGTATTCTTCGCCCTGAATACCCAGTTGGGATACTGGGCATGAAGCTGACGCAGACCATCTTTGTAGCTTTCCGGAAATCCCTGGGAAGTTAGGTACGCTTCAAAGTTTGCATCTGTGGAATACGAAACCGGAATACGTATGTAGGAAGAAGAAACATAACCGGTACCAGACTGTCCATTGCTGCCTGTATACTGGATCTGATACCAGGTTTTTCCGTCTGTCCCTGTTTTTTCTCCTGTAATGCGCACACTGGCTCCTGCTGCCAGACGGGCAACAGCGCTGTAACCGGTTCCCGCATCACTTCTTACATTTAAAGAGGACGCCTTTACTGTAGCCGTCCCCGTATAAGCATAGGAATCTAACATGTGAAATGACAATGGTCTGCTTAATGGAACGTTTGCAGCCAGTGTCAGGCCCAGCAAAACTACAAGACCTTTTTTGTATATTTTTCCCTTCATCTGCTGTATTATCTCCTGAATTCTTTGGATCGTTCGGTGAATGGGTCACAAACGCATCCCTGCATCGGACTTTTCACCTCTCAACACTGGTATCATTATAATGATATTTACCTCCTAATGTCAACCGTAACAAAAAATGTTCACACAAATCAAACTAATTTCGTAAGAAAACTTTAACACTTACCTTTCATAAAGCGATCGTATCTGCTCCACAGAAATATCTGGAAGCCTAATCCATTTAGCTAAAACATGTTTTAAAGCAGTGAAAGCATACATTTTTCCCACAGAACGGTCACTATATAATGAAAGTTCTCCTATCAGCCGGCCTTCTATATAATATTGTACCTTTCCGATCTTCTCTCCTTCTTTTACAGGTGCCGTCAGTTTTTCAGGAAGGATCACTTTCTTTTCAGCTTTCTCTCCTTTTTTTAAAAGAGCATATACAAATGCTGAGGGACCATTTTCCCCCAGTTGGCTCTCTCCTGCCAACACAAAGCTGTTTTCTCTCTCACCCCAGCAGATTCCCCCTTCCACTGTTACAGGGATCCGCTCTGTTTTTCCCAGGTATTCGTGCAGATCTGTTTTTTCATAATTCTTCATTCCATATGAAAACAATGTCCTTGCATCTGACCATTTTCGTGTCTTATAGGGCGGCCAGCCGCAGCCTAAAAGGGCAATGACAAATAATTTTCCATCTTTTTTCAAAGCTCCCACATAAGAATAACCGGCACCTCCTGTAAAGCCGGTCTTTCCTGTCAACGCCCCATCCATCATAGAAAGAAATACATTATGGTTCCTGCACTGGATCTGATGCTTATTTTCTATATCATAAAAAGTACGATCCTGTGTCTGGGTGATCTTTAAAAACTCCTCTGCCTTAGGTGACTTTTGTATACAATATACTAATATTTTTGCCAGATCCTCTGCTGTAGTAGAATGGATCCGTTCCTTTCCCGTTTCATCCACTTCTTTTGCATCCAGCCCGTTGGGGGTGATAAACCAGGTATCCTTACAGCCCAGTTCATCTGCCTTTGCATTCATCAGTCTGGCAAAGCCTTCTCTTGTTCCTCCGATCTGTTCTGCGATCATCACTGCGGCATCATTATAGGATTCCAGCATCAGACCATAAAGCAGGTCTTTAAGCAGATACTGCTCTCCCTTTTTCACTCCCATATGCACCTTAGGCTGAGAAGCTGCATAAGACGATACTGTGACCACATCTTCCATATTTCCCTGCTCCAATGCCAGGATACAGGTCATGATCTTAGTGGTACTTGCCATAGGCCGTATTTGTTTTTCATTTTTTCCATAAAGAATGCGGCCGCTGTCTCCATCCATAAGAATTGCCGACTGAGAATAAAGCCGCAGATCCTCTTTTTCCTCTGCAAAAACCGGGATCCTACAAAAAATAAGTGGATACAAAAACACAATAAACACGATCAGGCAGAATCTCTTCCACCAGGATATGCGGTTTAAAACCTGTTTTTTCTCTTTCACCCTAAGAGCATCTCCCCAAAAGTGGTTACTGCTCACCCATTACATGACCAGAAAACCAGATCATTCTTTTTCTCATCCTATTCTATATTTCTTTCAGATATACCAAAATTGACGAACCTTACTCCTTGTGTTATGATTTTAGGATAACATGTATTCTTCCTGTTTCAAAAGGACATTCATCTCTCAGGAGGCAAAACGATCCATGAAAGCAGCCAAACAGCGCCTTATCTTTCACATTGATGTAAACTCCGCTTTCTTAAGCTGGGAATCTGTGTATCGTCTTGAGAAAAATCCTCAGGATATCGATCTGCGCACCATTGCCTGTGCAGTAGGCGGCGATACAAGCACCCGCCACGGAATCATCCTGGCTAAATCTACTCTTGCTAAAAAGCAGGGCGTAACCACAGGAGAAGCGATTTCCCAGGCTTTGCTAAAATGTCCGGATCTCGTGATCGTGCCTTCCCGCTTTGATTTTTACATCCAATGTTCCAGAAAAATGATGAAACTTTTAGAGGAATATACTCCTGACCATGAGAAATTCAGTATTGACGAAACCTTTCTGGATATGACAGATACCATCCACCTGTTTGGTTCCCCTTTCAATACAGCAGACCAGATACGCAAACGCATCCGGGATGAACTTGGCTTTACTGTCAACGTAGGTATTGCACCAAACAAGCTTCTTGCAAAAATGGCCTCTGATTTTGAAAAACCAGATAAATGCCATACCCTTTTTCCTCAGGAAATACCAGATAAGATGTGGCCCCTTCCCATCCGCAGTCTGTTCTGCGTTGGACAGTCTGCCCAGAAAAAGCTGGAAAACTTAGGGATCCATACCATCGGTCAGCTGGCTCACTGTAATCTGAACCTGTTAAAAATGCATCTGGGAGAAAAATATGGGATCATGATCCATCAGTATGCCAACGGCATTGACGATGATCCTGTAGCAGAAAAAGAACCCATTAATAAAGGATATGGAAACAGTATCACTCTGTCCAGGGATATTTCAGATTATGAAACCGGCTGTCAGGTACTGCTCTCCCTTTGTGAAACAGTGGGCGCCAGGCTGCGGGCAGACCATGTACTTTGCAGCAGCGTGTGTGTAGAACTGCGTGACTGGTCCTTTAAAAACCAGTCTCACCAGATGACCTTAAGGGAACCTACCAACTCCACCTCCCGGCTCTTTGAATATGCCTGCAGGCTTTTAAAAGAATCCTGGGATATGACGCCTCTGCGCCTTATGGGACTGAGGGCAGGAAAAATATCAGATGACTCTTTCTGCCAGATGAGCCTGTTTGAAGATGAATCTGCCAAAAAGAAAAAGGAATTTGAAAAAACCGTAGATACCATTCGCAGCCGTTTTGGCATCGACAGCATCAAACGTGCCAGTTTTCTGCAAAAAGATGCCATCGTAGACCATGCTGCCAGCAAAAAGAAAACCTTTCAGACAGGATCCACAAAAAAGAATTTACAAAAATAAAAGGAATTTGAAATATTCATGATAAAAAAGACATTACAATACGAGATCACCGAAAAAGATCAGGGAAAGACGGTAGAACAGTTTTTAAGAAGCAAAGGTTATTCCCATCGTCTGGTGGTAAAGCTGAGAAATTCCCCCACGGGCCTTACGATCGGCGGTGAACTTGCCTATACCATCCACAGGCTCCAGACCGGAGAAGTCCTTACTGCTACCCTGGAGGAGGAAAATTCTCAAAATATTGTTCCTGCAAAACTCCCTCTTAATATTGTTTACGAAGATGAAGATATCTTAGTAGTAAACAAAGATGCCGGTGTGCCTATCCACCCCTCTCAGGGGCATTTTGACCACACACTGGCAAATGCCGTTGCCTGGTATTACCAGAGCAAAGGACAAACTCTGGTCTATCGGGCCATCAACCGCTTAGACCGGGACACTACCGGCCTTTTGGTCATTGCCAAACATCTCCTTGCCGGCTGCATCTTATCAGACCAGATGCTCCACAGACAGATCCACAGACAGTACCGGGCTATTGTCTGCGGCAAGACAGAAAAAGAGGGCATCATTGATGCCCCCATTGGACGGGCAGAAGATTCTACCGTCCTGCGCCGTATTGACTTTGAACATGGTGAAACTGCCCGAACTCATTACAAACTTCTCTCCTATGACGAAGAGAAAGATCTCTCCTACATCAGCCTGAAGCTTGATACCGGCCGAACCCATCAGATCCGGGTACATATGGGCTATATCGGTCATCCTCTTCCCGGCGATTTTCTTTATAACCCGGACTATCGCTATATCAGCCGCCAGCCGCTCCACTCTTACGGTCTGGAATTTATCCATCCTCTTACAGGAGAACCTTTAAGCTTTACGGCTCCTCTCCCGAAAGATATGGCTGCTTTAGTAAAAGAATCTTAAAAGACCTGAGTCTTACATCCACCTAAGTCCCTTGGGATAATGGTTTTTAATCGTTCCGGCAGCCATTTTCCCCCATCCAAGACTTACATTTCCCGTGCAGATCAGTACCCAGCCTTTTTCACAGGGAGCAGACATACCGGTATCCCCGGTCAGTGTTTCTCCCTTTAAATATTTAACTGCTTCCACACTGTTTGGTTCCATTTCTTTCCATACCTTTGCCTGTTCCTGCTTTAACCAAAGTGCAAGAGCATGGGAAGGCTCTAAGCGGTTTTTCTTTATCGTTCCTATATGAAGACCTGGGCGGAGTACTTTCAGACCCTTTAAACTGATCATCTGGGGAGGCAGAAGATAAAGCTGATCCCCAAAGCGGAGATATTCTTCTCTCATTTTCAGGTTTTCCGGCTCTGTCAGCGTCTCATCCAGAAAACGCCAAAGTTCTTTTATCACTTCTTTCTCTTTCTTTGAATCTATATATGACGGCTGGCTGCGCTTTCCAAAAAATTCCCCTGCATCTTCCTTGCGGCGAAGAACTGCCATAAAATGGCCTTCTCCCTCTGTTTTGTGAGGCATAATACGAAAAGCCCGTTCCAGATGGAATTTTTCAATACTTTCTGTTTTTCCTTCTTCTTTCTCCTGACCATAAAAAGCCCACCCGGGCACTGCTTCCATCAGTCCTTTAGGACATTCTCTCTCTTCCAGATAAAAATCCTCATGTTTCTTTAAAAAAGAAAGGATAGTGCCTTCATTTTCCTCCGGCGCAAAGGTACAGGTAGAATATACCATGGTACCTCCTGGTTTTAACATAGATGCTGCATCTTCTAATATCTCCTGCTGACGGGCTGCACACATTTTAACGTGTTCCTCGCTCCACTGCTTCACTGCTTCTTCTTCTTTGCGGAACATTCCTTCGCCGGAACAGGGCGCATCTACTGCGATCCGGTCAAAAAATTCCGGAAATGCCTTTGCTAAGCTTTTTGCATCCTCATTTGTGACAACACAGTTTCCCACACCCATGCGTTCCATGTTCTGGGAAAGGATCTTTGCCCGGCCCGGATGGATCTCATTAGACAAAAGGAAGCCTTCACCTTTTAAACGGGATGCAATATGACTGGATTTTCCCCCAGGAGCTGCGCACAGATCCAATACATGATCACCTGGTTTCGGATCTAAAAGTTCCACTACAGACATGGCGCTGGGCTCCTGAATGTAATAAAGACCTGCTTCGTGGAAAGGATGTTTGCCGGGTCTGGCCTCTAATGGGTAATAATATCCTTCTTTTACCCAGGGAACCTGTGTCAGTTCTATATTTAAGATATGGGCCGCCTTCTCTGCCAGCTCCTTCACTCCCGTTTCTTCCCAGTCAGGAGCTTTCCCTTCTTTTGTTTTTAGACTGTTAAACCGCAGGCCCTGTACCTTTTCCTGCTCATAGCTGGCCTCAAATGCACTGTATTCTTCCCCCAGCAGTTCTCTCATGCGCTCTTTAAAGCGCTGCGGCAGCATTATCATCCTACTTTCCTTTCTTTCAACACACTTGTACAGCATGACACTAAAAAGGCCGGCAGGTTCATCCGCCCCACCAGCCTTTTTCAGATCACTGTTTTAATATTATTCCTATGTCAGGTTCTCTGATTACAGCATTACCTTGAAATCATCAGATGCTTCACCGTTTACTACATAGTAAGCTGCACCTTCTTCTGCAACTACATACAGCTCAACTTCTTTGATCTCAACACCTTTGTGGGTGCTCTTGTATGCTTCTACAGCCTGATCTAATACGCTCTTAGCAAGAACATCCTTGCCAGCGAACTGGAAATGTACTTCCATCTTTGGCTCTGCTGCCTTCTTTGCTGGCGCTTTCTTAGCAGCCGTTTTCTTTGCAGGTGCCTTTTTAACAGCTTCCTTTGCTTCTGCTGCAACTGCCTTTACAGTAGCTGCTGCTTCTTTTACAGTTTCCTTTACTACTGGAGCTGCTTCTTTTACGGTTTCCTTTACAGTTTCTTTTACTGCTGTTGTTTTAGCTGCCTTCTTAGCCATTGTCATAATTCATTTCTCCCTGTTGATCTGAGTTTTTCAGGCTTTTACCCCTGAAACCATTCTATGTTTTTCGCTTCTTTATGTTCGTCTCTGATGTATCAAAAGGCATTATAAAATGGTTTTTCTGATTTGTCAACTTTTTCCGCCATCAGACTCCCGGCCCAATCTCGTCTGCAGGAGCCGTTGTGGAAAACGCAGGCCCTACTTCTTTTGATCCATTTTCTCCGGGAGCAGGTGTTTCTACAGGCTGTACGACAGCTGGTTCTGAAGATGGCTGGGTCGGTGCCTGGGTCGTTTCCGCTGCCTTTGTTGTCTCTCCCGGTCCCGCCGGCTTTACTGTCGGTGCCTGAGTTTCAGGCGGCTGGGTCTGAGCAGGTGCTTCAGCAGGTGTCTGGGCAGGTGTTTCAGCCGGTGCCTGAGTAGGCTGTACTGCCGGTGCAGTTTGTGCAGGAACAGCTGTCTCATCCTTTCCGGAAGCATTGGTAGCCTGGGCATTTTCCGTACCGGCCAGATTATAACAGATGACCGGCATACCGGCATACACATTTTCAAATAAAGTCTTTGCTGCTGCATAAGGCATATTAATACAGCCATGGGAGCCGCTTTTTTTATAAATCGTTCCGCCAAAGGTATTTCGCCAGCTGGCATCATGAAAACCGATACCGCCATTAAATGGCATCCAGAATTTTACCGGACTGGCATATCCCTGTCCCTTTAAAGTAGCATCTCTCTGCTTATAGGTAAGACTGAAAAGACCAGGCGGGGTTGTATAGCCTTTTGATACATTTCCAGATACGAAATCAGATTCCAGAATCTTCTTCCCATCTTTATAGAAGAACATATGCTGAGCCGTCAGATTCACCTCTGCATAGGTATTTCCATAATCATTCCCATCATGGCTTGCCGCTTTCTGGGCATAAGCAGGTTCTTTTGTAACATCTTTTCCTTCTGCAAGAGCCGTCTTTAAAGCTTCCGCCTCTGCCTGCTGGTCAATACGCCAGCCGTAAACTCCGCTTACTTCTACTTCCGGGCCATAACTGGTCTTAAATGTACGTTTGCTGTAAGCTGTGTTATACTTCGCTGCCAGTGATTTTACATATTCAGCAATCTTTCCTTCGTCTACGCGCACCTGTCCATCTTCATAAGAAAGCCAGGTATGGATCTGTTCTCCATCTAACACTTCTTTCTTACTTCCCATCGTATAGGTAATGATCATATTCACGTAGTGGTTCAGACTTTCTGCCAAAGCCCCAAGACTTTCATCATCCGAGCGGACGGCAGGTTCCTCATAGCAGCCCAGTTCATCTAGATCAATCTCTTCTTTTAGTTCATTTATTGCTGCTCTTACCTCTTCTTTTACCTTTTCAGGTTTTAACTGATCCCCTTCCGTTTCAGGGATCACAGAATATCCTTCGCCCTTTACATAGTCGGATAAATGGGCATCCTCCGGTGCTGTCACATTAGCCGGATCCATTGCATGCAATCCGTCTACTGCCTTATCAAGAGCTTCCTCCTCATAAGCCAGCAGCGTTTCGATCTCATAATTTTCCCCTTTTATCATATGAAGAGGCCAGGTATAAGGATTCTGGGTTTTCAGGATTTCTTCCAGACTCCCGTCAAACACAGTATGAAGTCCAATGGTGCTTCCCTCTATAGACTCAAAAGCATCATTTCTCAAAGCCAGCCGCAGAGAATAATTTTTTGCCTCTTCTGCCATGGCTTCTTCCACTGCCTGCGGACTCATTCCCGCGGCGCTCATCCCATTAATGCGGGTACCTGGAAGATATGTATTCCTGTATTTCATAGACATTCCCACATATCCCACAGCACCGATCACCACTGCACCGGCCAGAACTCCTGCAGCAGCCTTCCAGGGAAATGGCTTTTTTTCTGCTTCCTGCTGCTCATTTTCTATTTTATTTTTTTCTTCTTTCTCAGTCTTTGCCTGTTCTTTTTCTGCCTTTTCCCTTTCTTTCTTCTCCCTCTCTCTCTCTTTAAAAGCCGCCTTGCTGCGGCTCACAGGAACTTTCTTTTCTTTTTCTTCCATAATTTCTATGTCAAAAACCTTTCTTTCATTATCACTTTTCATTTATAAATGCTTTCAGAATATCTGCCAGCTCTTTTGCACTGTCTATCATATTTTTAAAAGCTCCGTAATGATACAGGCTTACAAAAAGCAGGCCGCAGGGCACTGCCAGTATCATTCCTGCAATGCCGTTCACTTTAAATCCAAGATACAATAAAAACAAAGTAAGCATGGGATTTAATCCCAGACTGTCACCTACCAGTTTGGGCTGTATCACCTGACGGATCACCTGGGTAAGCACATAAATAAGCAGAAGCCCTGCTGCAAAGGCATATTCTCCGCCTAACAGCTTAACGATTCCCCAGGGGATCAGGGCTGTTCCTGTTCCAAATACAGGCAAAAAGTCCAAAAACGCAATGAGGAATCCCCATAACAGGCTGTATCTCACTCCCAGCAGGAAAAACCCCGCTGTCAGTATCAGCCAAACCACTGCCATGATCTTAAACTGAGCAATAAAGTAGCCTTCGATCAGACGGCACACCTCACTTTTGATATACTGGCTGTACTTTTTTGCCCACTGGGGCATATGGCTTCTTACAAACGCCATGATCCTGTCTCTGTCCGCAATAAAGAAATAAGCCGACAATATGGTAACCACTGAATACACCAGAACAGACGGGATCACTTTAGCCACTGCTCCTGCTGCCTCTACTGTAGGAGGTGTAATGGATCTGGCTATTTTTCCCATCAGATCGCCAACATTATTTCCCAGGTCTCCTCCCATTTTTTCCCAGGCATCCCGTATACCAGCAGGTGCATAAGTAAACAGGTCCTCTATACGCCTTAAACTTTCCTGGACTTCCACCTCGATCCCAGCATATAATCCTGGCAAATCTTTCATAAAAGACCACAAAAGCCTGGCACCGTTTGACACAATCAGATAAATAAAGCCAATGACCAGAGCCAGGGCTCCCGCCACGATGACCATCGAACTGTGTTTTCGCACCAGGCATAGCTTTCTCTCAAGGAAACGCACCAGGGGATTGGCCAGCATAGAAAGCAGCCAGCCGATCACAAAGGGCATAAAAAATTTCAAACACCTGGGTCCGAAAAAACACAAAAGAAGCCAGCCGGACGCAGGCAGTAAAATTCGGAGCATCAGACGCAAGATATGTTTATCCATTTACTCATCCCCCTTTCAGGCATTGGGTAAATATGCCTCCAAAAACCGGAATAAAGCATCCATTTCTTCATCGGTTCCTATGGAAATACGAAGACTGTTGTCCAGTCCCGGCGTTTTAAAATAACGCACATAGATCTGTTCTTTCTTTAAAGCTTCAAATATCTTTCCGGCAGGAACCGTTTTGTGAGAAGCGAAGATAAAGTTAGAACGGGAATCCGGAAATGTAAATCCCAGCTCTGCAAGACGCTTCTTGGAACGTTCTCTGGTTGCTACGATCTTTGCCAAAGTGCTTTCAAAATATGATTTATCTTTTACTGCTTCCACGCCTGCAAGAAGGGACGGAAGGTTCATCGTATAGGAATTGTAAGAATATTTTACATCATTCAAAGCGCGGATCAGATCCGGATGTCCCATTGCAAAACCAATACGCATACCAGCCATGGAACGGGATTTACTAAAGGTCTGTACCACCAGAAGATTTTCATATTTATCTAACAGTTCCATTGCAGAAGGACCTGCAAAATCTACATAAGCCTCATCTACAATAACCACTACATCCTGATTGTCCTTTAATATCTCCTCTACCTGGTCTAAAGGCATATATACACCTGTAGGTGCATTGGGATTTGGGAAGATCACACCGCCATTTTCTTTTGCATAATCTTTTGTATCAATAGTAAAATCTTCTTTTAAAGCAGGTGTTTCAAAAGGTACTTTAAACAGATCTGCCCATACGTTATAGAAAGAATAAGTCACATCTGGAAAAAGCACCGGTTTATCAGAATTAAAAAAAGTGAGAAAGCTCATGGCCAGAACGTCATCAGAGCCTACTCCTACAAAAACCTGATCTTCCCCCAGCCCATAATGAGCAGCCAGTTCTTTTACAAGTACAGATGCCGTAGGATCCGGATATTTACGTAAACGGTCTGCTTCCATATCTGCCAGGACCTTTTTTACACCCGGAGCCGGTGGGTACGGGTTCTCATTTGTATTTAATTTTATGATCTTATCTCCAGCAGGCTGTTCTCCCGGTACATAGGGAACTACCTGACGTATATTTTTCTCCCACAGTCGCATGGCTTATCTCCTCTCTTTCAGACACGGACATATTCTGTATCAAATGTTCTTCTGCATTTGCTTCTCTTGATTTTATCCTTGAAGCGTTGGATTGTCAATACAGAAGAAGCGTTGTTTTTTCTTACATTTTAATGTATACTTTTACTAATGGTTTAACCCTTTAATTAATAATCTTATGAAAAGAAGGTGTGACTATGAATGTATTTGATATACTGGGCCCTGTTATGATCGGTCCTTCCAGTTCTCATACAGCAGGCGCTGCCAGAATCGGCCGTATTACACGGACTCTTCTTGGCGGACCTGCTGTAAAAGCTGATATTCTCCTTCATGGTTCTTTTGCCAAAACCTATAAAGGACATGGTACTGATAAAGCCCTTATTGCCGGGATCATGGGGATGGCTACGGATGATGTGCGGATCCGCCAGGCACCGGAACTGGCAAAGCAGGCCGGACTTGATGTACACATTTCCACAGGAGATATTGGCGGAGCCCATCCGAACACTGCAAAAGTTACTTTAACCGATGCAAAGGGCCGCCAGGTATCTCTCCTTGGTTCCAGCATCGGAGGAGGAAATATCCTGGTAACAGAAGTAAACGGGATGGAAGTTTCCCTTACCGGACAGTATGCAACTCTTATTGTTCTTCACAAAGATGCCCCCGGCACGATTGCCGCTGTTACAGAGGTTATGGCAGAAGAAGGCATCAATATCTGTAATTTCCGTCTTTCCAGGCAGAAAAAGGGCGGCGAAGCAGTAATGACCATTGAACTGGACGGCAAACCAAGTCCCGAGATTAACAAAAAGATCAATACGCTTCCCAATATCTATTCCAGCACCATGCTGCAGCCCATTTAACAGATACAAAACGATTATGAGAGCATACTTTTGTTTCAGGAGGTTTTTCTTACATGAACACTGATTTCAATTACTCTTCTGTTGCCTCTATTATCCAGGCGGCAGAAAAAAACGGTCTTTCCATTTCAGCCCTGGTACTGAGCCAGCAGGCACAGCAGATGGAGCTGGATGAAAAAACCGTATTTGAAAAAATGGCTTCTAATTTCCAGGTTATGAAAGACTGTATTGAACCTGGCTGTGATGAACATTTAAAAAGTACCAGCGGACTTACCGGCGGAGATGCATTCAAAATGCGCCGTTACGGTGAAAGCGGAAAAAGTCTGACCGGCTCCTTTCTTTCCGGCGCTCTCTACCGGGCACTGGCTGTTTCTGAGTTAAATGCTTCCATGGGCCGTATTGTAGCCGCGCCTACCGCCGGAAGCTGCGGTATCCTTCCGGCTGCCCTTATTACCATGCAGGAAGAACGGGGCTGTTCTGATCACGACTGTGTAATGGCTCTTTTCACAGCTTCCGCCATTGGTATGGTCATTGCAAATAACGCTTCTTTGGCAGGGGCCCAGGGAGGATGTCAGGCGGAATGTGGTTCCGCTGCTGCTATGGCTGCTGCTGCCATCACGGAACTTGCAGGGGGCACGCCCCATATGGTATCCCAGGCAGTTGCCATTGCCTTAAAAAATATTCTTGGTCTGGTATGTGATCCGGTAGCCGGTCTGGTTGAGATCCCCTGTATCAAGCGCAATGCTTCCGGTGTAGCAGGTGCTTTTACAGCTGCTGAAATGGCTCTGGCCGGCATTGACAGTGCGATTCCCGCAGATGAGGTGATCTGGTCTATGAAACGGGTTGGCGATGCTATGTCACCGGCCTTAAAAGAAACTGCAGAAGGCGGCCTGGCCGCCACTCCAACCGGAAGGAAACTTCACGATCTGGTATTTGGCCCTGAAAGTGTTCCTGGCGGCTGCAGCGGCTGCACCGGCTGTCACTCATAAATCACGATTCAACGTTTACGCCCGTTCCTGTCTAATGTTCTCTCGGAAT
>PVML01014137.1_pt1 | contig 34994 bp, 27 predicted proteins | sample 1853371 | NCBI WGS metagenome assembly PVML01 (sample SAMN08533508, study PRJNA380276) | Human gut metagenome, whole genome shotgun sequencing project. | isolation source: participant 1, chromium library | host: Homo sapiens | collected 2017 | reverse complement strand
TCTCTGTACGGCGCTTCTGCTGGGCTACGGTTACTGGAACATTCACCGGGTGGTGCGCACGGATTACCGGGTGGAGACGGACAAACCGATCCGCGAGCAGGGCTACCGAATCGCGCTGGTGAGCGACCTTCACTTCGGCACCACCATGGATGGCCTGGATTTGGCCGGATACGCCGGGGAGATCCAGGCCGCCGGGCCGGATCTGCTGGTATTGTGCGGAGATATCGTGGACGAGGCGACCACCCGGGAGGAGATGGAGGAGGCCATGGCGATACTGGGCACGGTCAAATGTCCCCTTGGGGTCTATTTTGTCCGGGGAAATCACGACAGAGCCAGCTACACCCGCACGCCAAATTTCACGGCGGAGGAGTTGGAAAATGCAATCCGCGGTGCGGGAATCACCATTTTGACGGACCAGCGGGTGCAGGCGGCTTCGGATCTGACCCTGATCGGGCGGGACGACCGCTCCAGGCCCGTGGACGGGCGGCGCAGAGGGCTTGAAGAGCTTCTGGACGGAGCGGACCGGAGCAGCTTTCTGCTGTTGCTGGATCACCAGCCAAGCGAGCTTGAGGCCGCGGACCGGGCGGGGTACGATCTTCTGCTCTCCGGGCACACCCACGCCGGACAGATCTGGCCCACGGGCCTGATCAGCCAGGCGGCAGGCATCGTGGAATGGAATTACGGACAGCGGAAACTGGACCACCTCCAGGTGATCGTCTCCTCGGGCATCGGGGGCTGGGGATACCCCATACGGACCAGCCGCCACTGCGAATACGTGATCATTTCCGTGGAGGGAAACAAGACGGAGTGACGCGGGGCGGGATATTTGGAAAATGATTCGGGATTATCATGCAATATTTGGAAATGGACTTTAAAAACAGCTCAGACTGTGGTAATATACACATATTATGTAGATAAAAGAGGAGATACACAGATGAGAAAGAGAAGTATGACAATCCTGGCCGCCGCGGCTCTGGCAGCCAGCCTGACAGTTGGCGGCTGCGGCTCCAAATCCCCGGAAGCGGGCGGAAAGTTCGGAGGAGAAAAGGGGCTGACCGTGGCCCCGTCCACCGAGGCTGAGACGGAGGCCGAAACAGAGCCGGAGCTGGACGAGGAGACCATGGACTTAATCAAGTACAATGTTTACATTGAGCTGAACAATGATATCCTGGAAGTCCTCAACAATATCGACTACTATTTTGTCGTAGTGGGAGACGGGGAGGAGTTCGCGCTGCTGCCGGATACCGGACTCACCTACGGCTACCGCATCGTGGGCCTGAACACGGAAACGCTGGATATGGCCCTGGAGCTGGCGGATATGGAGCCCTCCTACGGGGAAATGGATGCCATGGTCAAGGAGATGGCCGATCCGCTGCGCAAGCTGATGGAGTCCTTCAGCGAGATTAGCAGCATGCACGGAGCTTACGCGGACAACCAGTACGCAAAACCAAAGGAGCTGCACCCCGTTATTCTGGAAGCGGCCATGGAATTTGGACCCATTGCCTATGAATACTACGACGCGGTAACGGTATTTGCCAACGAGCGTGCGGAGCAGTTCCGGGAGGAGCTCAAGGGCGAGGGATACATGATCCAGTATTACGCCAGCAACAACATTGACCTGACCCGGAAGATTATCAGCGCGATTGAGGAACAGGACGTGTGGGACGAGAACATCACCGACATGGACCTGACAGCGGTCCGTCCTCTGTACGATGAACTGGCGGCTTCCGTTGAGGAATTCAACACAGTTTGTGCGGACAACGACCAGCTGGTCAAGGAGTCCCTCAGCAATTCCAAACCCTTTGATCTGCTGTTTGACAAGCAGCTTCAGGCCATCGAGTGGATGATCCAGCAGGTGGAGAGCGGAAAGCCCATTGAAGACGTTTCCCTGGAGCCCTTAGGTTCCATCTCCCATGTGATCAATACCATGAACGAGTGCGTTGACCGGTACAATACGGTGTTTGGAGATTAAAGGATCCTGAAATTAACATTGAAACTGTTTGCGGCGGGAACGCCGCCCGGGAGCTGCGGGGACGCAGGCGGGCGGCGTTCCTGTTGTTTTTGTTATGGCGCCAGCCTGAAGCCGGAGGCTTTCGACGCCGTTTTTCGGGCCGGAGAAAAAGGCCGGAGAAAAATGACAAAACCTGTTGCTGAAATCTCCACGTTTCAGTATAATAAGGGAAACTGCCGGGGAGATGGCGGCCGCCCGGACCGGAAGGTCCGCGGCCGGTTCAAAACCCCTGCGGACAACGGAAAGACGGAGTGAAGGAAAATGCCGAGAAAAATCACCATGGCCGATATTGCCGACATGGCGGGAGTGACCAAGAGCACGGTGTCCCGCTATTTTAACGGAGGATATGTGAAGGAGTCCACCAGGGAGCGGATTCAGGAGATCACGCGGGAGTACAACTACGAACCCAATGCGTTTGCGCGCCTGAAGGCCAGGGAGAGCAATGTGATCGGGGTGGTGGTGCCCACTCTGAACTCCAAGGTGACCAGCCGGGTCGTCACCAGCATCGGCCGGTATCTGCGGGGGCAGGGGTACGAGACGCTGATCAAGGATTCGGACCACAGCCCGGAGCTGGAGCTGAAAAATATGCAGCGGCTGATGACGCTGAACGTGGACGGCATCCTGGTCAGCGCCATCACCATCACGCCGGAGCTGCGGGAAGCCATTGAGAGCTGCCCGGTGCCGGTGGTGGTCCTGGCTCAGGAATACCCCCAGGGAACGGTGGTGGTGGCCGACGACTACGGCGCCGGCAGGGCTATGGGCGCTTACGTGGGGCGGACCGGCCCAAGGCGGGTGGGCTATCTGGGAGTGGAGGAGTCTGACCTGGCGGTGGGAATCAGCCGCCGGCAGGGAGTTTTGGACGGATTGCGGGAGCAGGGCGATCCGGAGGTAGTCGCGCTTCAGGGGGATTACAGCTATGAGAGCGGACAGCGCATGGCCGAGGCGATCCTGGCGGAAGGTCCGGTGGACGCCATGATCTGCGCAACGGACCGCCTGGCGTTCGGCGCATATCTTGTGCTGGAGCGGCACGGCCTGCGGGTGCCGGAGGACGTGTCGGTGGCCGGGTTCGGAGGCTACGACGAGAGCGCGCTGTTAAAGCCTCCGCTGACCACGCTGAAATTTGACTCCTACGCCATGGGTTATCTGGGAGCAGAGACCGTATTGAAGATGATCCGTGGGGAACCGGTGCCAAAAAAGCAGATTGTGGATTACGCGTTTATTGAGGGTAAAAGTGTGAGGGAGAGGTAGGATTTCGGAGCGGAATGGGGCGCTATCGGGGAACCAACCGGTAGGAAAACGGTCAAACCGTATGCCTGCCGGAGACGAAACAGATGGAAACGGAATAATCAGCGCTGGTTTTGGATAGAATGCACAAAAAACAGCGCTGATTTTTTACACCTAAATATGGCACCGGTGCCATAAACAATATTGACAAAATGCCGCTAAAGTTATAATATTTAAGTATGGAACCGATACCGGAAATGTTCGAAAGGGGAAGGAAAAAATTATGGATTATGCAAAAATTGCCAGCCAGGTGATCGAGCTCTCGGGTGGGAAGAGCAATATCCGCTCCGTAGCGCACTGTGCCACACGACTGCGCCTGCAGCTGAGGAACAACGATCTGCGGAATGAGGAGGCCATCAGCGATCTGGAGGGGGTCAAGGGCGTGTTTCTGACACAGTCCCAGTTCCAGATCATTTTTGGAGCGGGCCTTGTGAATCTGATCTGCGACGAGGTGCAAAAGCAGCTGGGAACCGTGCAGGAGAGCAGAGAGGAAGATCCGGAGGAGAAGGGGAACGCGGTGCAGCGGTTTATCAAGATGCTCAGCGATATTTTTGTCCCCATTATCCCGGCCATTGTGGCGGGCGGTCTGCTGATGGGATTGAACAACCTGCTGACCTCCCCGCTGATCGGCGGGCAGTCCCTGATCGAGCTTTACCCGCAGTGGCAGGGGCTGGCCGCGGCTATCAATACCTTTGCCAACGCGCCCTTTACGTTCCTGCCCGTGCTGATTGGCTTCAGCGCCACGAAGAAGTTCGGCGGGAACCCGTTTCTGGGCGCGGCAATGGGGATGATCATGGTCCATCCCGATCTGCTGAACGCTTACCAGATCGGAGTGGCACAGGCGCCGGTCTGGAATATTTTCGGGTTTGAGATCGCGGCCATCGGCTACCAGGGAACCGTGCTGCCGGTGTTGGCGGTGGCCTGGATTCTGGCTTCCATTGAGAAGCGGCTGCACAAGGTGACGCCTACCTGGCTGGACAATCTGACCACGCCGCTGCTGTCCATTTTGATCACTTCCTTTATGACGTTTATCTTCGTAGGCCCCATCCTGCGACAAGCCGGAAATCTGCTGGCGGCAGGGATCACCTGGACCTACAACACGCTGGGGCCGGTGGGCGGCGCGCTGTTCGGTTTCGTCTATGCGCCCATCACTATGACCGGCATGCACCACAGCTTTATCGCCATTGAAACCCAGCTTCTGGCCAACAGCGCCCAGACCGGCGGCAGCTTTATCTTCTCCACCGCCAGCATGAACAACGTGGCCCAGGGCGCGGCGGTGCTGGCCGTACTGCTGATGACGAAGAATGAAAAGATCAAATCCATCTGCTCCGCCTCCGGTATTTCCGCCCTGCTGGGAATTACGGAGCCCGCCATGTTCGGCGTGACGCTGAAATTAAAGTATCCCTTCTACGCGGCTATGACCGGTTCCGCGGTGGGCAGCGCCTACCTGGCGGGAACCAGGACCCTGGCCCAGGCCCTGGGAGCGGCCGGACTGCCCGGCTTTATCTCCATGAAGCCGGACCACTATCTGAATTTTGCCATCGGCCTGGCGCTGTCCATGGCGGTATCCTTTGGGCTGACCATCGTGTTCTGGAAAAAATTCGGGCTGGAGCGGCAGGACGGGAACGGAAATGGGAAACAGCCCGGGAGAAAGAGCGGCGTGCAAGGCACGGCTGCGCGGGGAACGGTTGAGGGCGAAGGCACTGTAGAGTGTGCGGCTAAGGCAGAGTCGCCGTCGGAACCGGAGCGCGCCTCGGCGTTGTTCTACTCCCCCATGAGCGGGCGCATTCTGCCGGTATCCCAGTCCGCGGACGAGATGTTCGCCTCCCGGGCTCTGGGCGACGGCATCGCGGTGGACCCGGCGGACGGACTGGTGTGCGCGCCCTGCGACGGCACCGTGACCATGATCTTTCCCACCGGGCACGCCATGGGAATCGCCTCAGACTCCGGGTTCGAAGTGCTGATTCACGCCGGAATCGATACGGTCAAGCTGAACGGCGAGGGATTTGAGGTATTTGTGGAGCAGGGGCAGCACGTGAAGAAGGGCGACAGACTGCTGCGCATGGATCTGGATTTTATCCGAAGTAAGGGATTAAACCCTCAGACCATGATGATTTTCACAGAGGGAGCGGTACTTGAGGTGGAAGTATTCCCCGCAGCGAACGGAGGAGCGGACCACGAGGCAGTAATTGTCAGACGAAAATAGCGGTGGGAGGAATGGTTGTGAAGAAATATCAGAAGGTATACCGGGAAATGTATGAACAGTGGTACCGGGAGAATCAGGCGTACCGGGAGCAGGTGGCGGCGGATGAGAACCGTCTGGCCTACCACCTGATGCCGGAAACCGGGTGGCTCAACGACCCCAACGGGCTGTGCCAGGTGAACGGCGTTTACCACATCTATTACCAGTACACGCCCTTTGAACCCACCGGAGAATTGAAGCTGTGGGGGCATTGCACCACACAGGATTTTGTCCACTACCGGCAGTGCGAACCTGCGGTGTATCCGGACCAGGACTTTGACGCCCACGGCGTGTACTCCGGCTCCGCATTTGTGGAAAACGGCCTGATCCATTATTTTTACACCGGAAATGTAAAATATTTCGACCGGAATGATTACGACTATATTCTCACCGGCCGCGGCAGCAACACGATCCATATGACGAGCCGGGATGGTTTCCATTTTTCGGAAAAAGAACTGCTGCTGACGAACGGGGACTATCCGGCGGATATGAGCGGACATGTGCGGGATCCCAAGGTGATCCGCCGCGCAGACGGGTATTACATGGTGCTGGGCGCCCGGGACACGGCGGGGAAAGGGCTGGTGCTGGTATACCGGTCCGGGGATTTGACCGGCTGGGAGTATCATGGCCGGATCACCACCCGGGAGGCCTTCGGCTATATGTGGGAATGTCCGGACCTGTTCGTCCTGGACGGCAGGCTCTGCCTGATCTGCTGTCCCCAGGGCGTGCCGCAGAGGGGGGTGGATTTTGCCAATGTGCATCAGTGCACGGCGGTTATGCTGGATTACGATTTCGCGCCGGGCGAGTATGTTCTGGAGGATATGGCGAAGGTTCGAATGGTGGACCGGGGCTGTGATTTCTACGCGCCCCAGACCTTTGAGGACGAAGAAGGGCGGCGCATCCTGATCGGCTGGATGGGAATTCCGGACCCGGACTATACCAACCCCACCGTGGAGGCCGGATGGCAGCATGCGCTGACGCTGCCGAGGGAGCTGCACATAGCGGACGGCCGGTTGGTCCAGACGCCCCTAAAGGAGCTTCAGGCGCTGAGGCGAAACCCGCGGGTGTGGGAAGTGGGGAGCCTGAACCGGGCCGGCGAGCGGGGGCTGGTTTACGAGCTGGAAGCGGATTTTGAACACTGCCGGTCCATGACCATGACGCTGCGCAGTGGGGTGACGCTGAGCTGGAAAGAAGGGCTGCTGACCCTGGATTTAGGACCCTGCGGCAGCGGACGGACCAGCCGCAGCGTAGAGCTCGACCGTCTGGAGCATCTGCAGATTTTCTCCGATACTTCGTCTTTGGAAGTGTTTGTGAACGGAGGCAGGGAAGTATTCACCACGCGGGTTTACGGCCGTGAGGGAGGCATCCGTCTGGAAGGCTGCGACGCCCGGGTGACGCTGTACGATCTGGAAGGATTTTGCTTGAGCTGAGGCCGGAAGCAGGGCGGCGGGCGGGGAAACCGGCGTGCCGCCCTGCCTTTGCGCCCGGCTTCTTAAAAATCCTGTGATTGACACCTTTTTGCCCGGATGCTATACTCAGATTCAGAACAAAACATGACAAAGGGACAAGGAGAGAGGTGGATCAGGAATGTTCCAGTTGGAAGATTGTATTGCCTATATTACGAGCAGAGGGGCCAAGACCCTGGCGGAGCGCCTGGAGGACCGGTTTACCGGCAGCGGGGTCAGCCGGGTGCAGTGGATCGCCATGTATTATGTGGACCGGTGCCCGTCCATTACCCAGAAGCAGCTGGCGGAGCGGATGAACTCCAAGGAATCCACGGTGGTGCGCCTTCTGGACCGGATGGAGAAGGAGAACATGGTGCGCAGGGTCTGCTGCCAGGACGACCGGCGGGTCCGGTATCTGGAGATGACGCCGGAGGGCAGGAAGCTCTACGAAAAGCTGTCCCAGCGTGCGGAACAGTTCAAGGACGACGCCATCCGGGGGATCGGTGAGGAGAAGCTGGAGGTATTCAAAGAAGTTCTGAATCAGATGCTTGCCAACACGGAAGAGGGTTGACAGACCGCGTTTTCCGTGTTATATTATTATCATAATACTTGTATTGCTAATTATTAGTGTTACAAGAAAAAGCAAAATTCGATTTGGAGGGCTAAAACATGAAAGATGTAAGAACAATGCTGAATGATTTTGTCGGCGGTCTGGGGAAACTGGGCGAAACCAATGAGGCGCATGTCCAGGCGTTTATGAATCTGCTGGGGACCAACTACGCGGAGGGCGCTCTCTCGGTTAAGACAAAAGAGCTGATCAGCGTGGCCATCGGCGCGTACAACCGCTGCGAGTATTGCATCGTTTACCATGTGTACAAAGCGTACGAGGCTGGCGCTACCAGGGAAGAGATCATCGAGGCTGCCATGATCGCGGTTGCATTCGGCGGCGGACCCAGCATGGCGTATTCCGTTACCACTCTGATGGATGCGGTAAATGAATTTGAGCACGATTTTGATTGAATGTAAGCGGGGAATTTGAGGGCAGAGGACGGCTGTGCGGGAGGGACTTTCGCGGCCGTCCTTTTTCCCTGTCACGGGGAACAAACCGGCGCCGGTATTATACCAGTTCAGATATCCGGCATTGTACGCAAACACAATATTTGGAGGGAAGAAGATGGATTTACAATTTAAGGCCGCAGACGGCAGTAAGCGTTATAAGATTACGAAAATTTACGTGCCGGAGGGCGGAAGCTTTCAGGCCGGAGCTCCTCTTTTGAAAGCGGAGAGCGGGAAAATGAACACGGTGGTCAAGGCGGAACAGGCGGGAACGCTGAAAAAGCTTCTGGTGAAGGAAGGACAGGAGATCGGCAGCGGGGAGATCTTCGCCCAGGCGGAGTACGCGGCCGGGACTTCCGCGGCGGGCGGACAGCGTGGTACGGTCGGGAGTTCTTCGGCCGCCAGCCAGCGTGACGCGGCAAAGGCCGCCCCGAACCCCGCCCTCTCCCTGTTCGGCAAAAAAGAGGAACTGTCCTGCGAGATCGCCGTGGTGGGCGCGGGCCCGGGCGGTTACGAGGCGGCCATCTACGCGGCCAAGCAGGGCAAGGACGTGATTCTCATCGAGAAAAGCAAGGTTGGGGGAACCTGTCTGAACGTGGGCTGCATTCCCACCAAGGCCATTGTCAACAGCGCGGAAAAGTATCACATGCTTTGCGGCCTGGAGGACATCGGCGTGAGCTGCGGTCAGGCCTCCTTTGACATGCACCGGGTGATCGGCCACAAAAACCAGGTGGTGGAACAGCTGCGGGGCGGAATTGAGTCGCTGCTGGAGGCGAACGGCGTGCGCCTGGTCCGGGGGACGGCGGCATTTCAGGGGCCCAAGGAACTGTTGGTGTCCCAGGGATTAAACCGCACCACGGTCAAGGCTGGTCATGTGATCATTGCCGCCGGATCGCGGATCGCGGACCTTCCCATCCCGGGGATTCACGGCTCCAATGTGCTCAATTCCACCACGGCGCTGGATCTGGAGGAGGATTTCGACTCCATCGCGATTGTGGGAGGAGGCGTGATCGGTATGGAGTTTGCCGGAATTTACGCGTCTCTGGGCAAGCGGGTTCATGTGCTGGAGTATGAGAAGCAGATTCTGCCCACCACGGATCCGGATCTGGTGGAGGTGCTGACGGAGGATCTGAAGGGCCAGGTGGACATCCGTACCGGAGTCCGGGTGCAGGAGATCCGCGAGAGCGAGAATGGGCAGTGCATCGTGGCGTTTGAGTCCGGTGGCCGCACGAAATATCTGGTTGCAGACAAGGTGCTGGTGGCGGTTGGGCGTTCTGCCAACCTGGACGGCCTGAAGCTGGAGAAGGCCGGGGTGGAGCTGACAGAAAACAAACGCTCCATCGCGGTGGGCGGTTCCATGGAGACAAATGTTCCCGGTATTTACGCCATCGGAGACGTCACCGGGAAAATCCAGCTGGCCCATGCGGCTTCCCACCAGGGGCTGGTTGCGGTGGACTGCATTTTGGGAAAAGACAGGTCCATGGAGTATGATTTCATCCCCTCGGTGATCTTCTCCAGAGTGGAGATCGCCACGGTGGGGCGGACGGAGCGGGAGTTAAAACAGGCGGGCATCGCATACAGAGTGAGCCGCTTCCCCTTCGCAGCCAACGGTAAAGCCCTGACCATGGACGAGGGCAGAGGATTTGTCAAGCTGATCGCCCGGGAGGAGGACGGAAAGCTGGTGGGAGCCGCCGTGGCCGGGCCGGATGCCAGCAATCTGATCTCCGTTCTGACGCTGGCGCTCACAAACGGCCTGTCCCCGGAGGCGATTATTTCCACCGTATTTCCCCATCCCACGCTGGGCGAGGTGATCCACGAGGCGGCGCTGGGGCTTACGGTGGGAGCCATCCATTACCATGAATAGGCTGGTGATCTCCGGCACCGGCCAGGTGTACAAAAACCTGGCGCTGGAGGAGGCGTTGCTGCGGGAGCTGGAGGAAGGGCAGTGCGGTCTCTATCTGTGGGTGAACGATCCCTCGGTGATCCTGGGAAATAACCAGTGCGCCTACCTGGAGTGCAACCCCGGAATCTGCCGCAGCCGCGGGATTGCGGTAGCCAGACGGCGGTCGGGAGGCGGAGCGGTCTACCATGACCGGGGAAATCTGAATTTTACCTTCTTTTACTGGCCGGGCCGGGCGGGGGAGGAAGAATTCCGGGAGCTGGCCCGCAGCGCCATAGAAGAGCTGGCGGGGCGGCCTGTGATATCCTCGGGCAACGATTTTCTCATTGAGGGAAAAAAGATTAGCGGTATGGCCGGTTACGAGGAGGACGGCAGAAGGCTTTTGCACGGCACGGTTCTGGTGGATGCGGACATGGAGGCCATGAGTCAGGCCCTCACCGTAAGCGCCGGGAAGCTGCGCTCCAACGGGGTGGACTCGGTGAGAAAACGGGTGGTCAACCTGAACGAATTTGTTCCCGGGATATCGGTGAACCAGGTCCTGGAAAAACTGGCAGAGCGATTTTCCGGCGCCTTGGGGCCGGTGGAAACCATAGAATTTGGGGAGGCGGACATGCCGGGGGATTCCTCTGCTTACGCTGCTGCGGACTGGATTTACGGTGAGAGCCCGGACTGTGAGATGGCGATGGAAGCCGCCTCGGGAGCGGGGATTTACCAGCTGGTATTCCGTGTGGAGGGGGAGCGCATAAGCGAGGCCAGGCTGTACTCCGACGCGGAGGCTCGCGAGGACCACAGCAATTTTGAGCGGGAACTGGCCGGAGCGGTTTACGAGGAGACACAGTTGAGAGAACGGCTGGAGCGGTATGTGAATACGCTTGCCGCAGAGGGATCGGAACCTGGAAATCCACCGGGCGGCCGCAGCGCTTGAGCATGACGGAACGGCCGGCGGATCACGCAAAACGGTCTGTCACGACCATAAAACCATAGAAAATGGAACTGGCATCGGAGAAATCCGGTGCCGTTTGCGTTGGAGGAAATGGGCCATAGGGTCAGCTTTTAAGCGGCTGTTTGCCTGGCCCTTGACATAAGTACGAAATCGGACTATAATAACGAGTACGAAATCGGATTAAGCCCGAAAGGGCCGCAGGGAGGAAACGGATTTGGAGGAGAGACAGCAAAATGACGTCAACGAGTTCAACCGGCTGTACAAGGAGATGGACGACCTTTACCACGATATCGCGCTGAAGCTGGGGCTGTCGGACAGCGCCCTCACGATTTTTTACGCGATCTGTGAGCTGGGGGACGGCTGCCTGCAGAAGGATATCTGCGGCCAGTCCTTCTGCAGCAAGCAGACCATCAACTCGTCGATCCGCAAGCTGGAGCGGGAGGGAACCGTGTATCTAAGGCGCGGAAAGGGCAAAAACATGCACATCTATCTGACGGAGCAGGGCCGGGAATTTGTGGAGAACAGGATTCGCCCTGCTATGGGGATGGAGGTCCAGGCATTTCTGGAGCTGACGCCCGGAGAACGGAGCGAGCTTCTGCGCCTGACCGGGAAGTACCTGGAACATTTCCGGGAGCGGGAGCGGCGGATGTGAGCCCGTCCGGCCGGAGAAAAGCGGAATTTGACTGACATTGGAGGACTTTTTATGAAAACCGTACTGCGGTTCCTGAAACCGTATAAACGTTTGTGCGTTCTGACCTTATTAACCATGCTGGTGGACGCCGCGGGGGCGCTTCTGATCCCAACGCTGACGGCGGATATGATCAATATCGGCGTAAGCGGAGGAAATCTGAACTTTATTGTCCAGCGGGGGCTGGCTATGGTGGCGGTCACGGTGCTGGCCGGAGCCGCCACCTTGCTTGGCAGCTGGCTGTGCGCAGATCTATCCGCCAAAGTGGGAAAGGACATGCGAAACGCCGTCTACGATAAATCCCTGGCCTTCTCCGCCCATGACTTTGAGCAGTTTGGGACCGGGTCCATGATTGCCAGGACGTTGAACGACGTCAACATTATCCAGCAATCCATTGTCTGGTGCATCCAGATGGTGATCCCGGTGCCCGCGCTGTGCACCATGGGAATCGTCATGGCCTTTGCCATCGACGCCACCATGGGATATCTGCTGATCGCCGTGACGGCCCTGATTATTGTTCTGGCGGTTCTGGTGACGCGAAAGGCTTCCGTGATTTTTGAGAGCCTTCAGCGTTTTCTGGACCGGATGAACGTGGTGCTGCGGGAAAATATCACAGGCGTGCGGGTGATCCGGGCGTTCAACAAGGAGCGCAGGGAGGAGGCGCGCATCCGCAGAACCTTCGAGCAGTACGCGGAGTCGTCCATCCAGGCCAACCGGCTGTTTGTGGGGCTGGACAGCACGGCGTTTTTTATGATCAATCTGTGTATTGTGGCCATACTCTGGATCGGCGGCAACCGCATCGGGGCCGGTTATATGGAGATCGGAGATATCACCGCCCTGATCGAATATGCGATTCTCATTCTCTACTATATTATTATGGCGCAGATGGTTATTATCCTGCTGCCCAGGGCGCGGGTCTGCCTGCGCAGGATGGAGGAGGTTCTGTCCAGGAAGCCGGAGATCCGCGACGGGGAGGCGCCCCAGCTGCCGGACTCCAAACGGGAGGAGGCGGTGGTGGCATTTGATAATGTGTCTTTCCGGTTTGCGGACGCGGACGAGGATACCCTGGGCGGCCTGACCTTCACCTGCCGGCGGGGGCAGACCACCGCCATCATCGGGGGAACCGGAAGCGGAAAATCCACCATCGCCAAGCTGATTCTGCGGTTCCACGACGTGACCTCCGGCCAGCTGCTGTTTGACGGGCAGGACGTGCGCGGTATGACTCAGAATGAGCTGCGCGGGCGCATCGCCTACATCCCGCAGAAGGCGTGGCTGTTTTCCGGGACGATTGCGGATAACCTGCGCGATGGCCGGGAGGGAGCGCGGGAGCCCGAGATGTTTCACGCTCTTAAGGTGGCTCAGGCCGGTTTTGTGGAGGAGCTGCCGGAGGGGCTGAACGCCCATGTGGCCCAGGGCGGCACAAACTTTTCGGGAGGCCAGAAGCAGCGCCTTTCCATCGCCAGAGCGCTGATGAAACAGGCGGATTTGTACATTTTCGACGACAGCTTTTCCGCTCTGGATTTTAAAACGGACGCGGCGCTGAGAAAGGCTCTTGCCGCGGAGACCGGGGACGCCGCGGTGCTGATTATCGCCCAGCGGATCAGCACGATTTTGAATGCGGATAAAATCATTGTGCTGGACAACGGGCGTATGGTTGGGATGGGCAGCCATGCCGGGCTGATGGAGAACTGCCCGGTCTACCGGGATATTGCCAGGTCGCAGATGAAAGGAGATGAGCGGGATGCAGGATGAGCAGAACATACCTTACGAGGACGACTACGCCTATGAGCTGCCGGATCACGCCGGTAAAACAATCAGACGGCTTTGGCGCTCTGTGAGCGATCAGCACGGCCGGCTTGCGGTGGTGCTGATGTCGGTTGCATGTTACACCCTGCTCTCCATCTATGCGCCTTATTACAGCGTCCGCATCGTGGACTTTCTGTGGAACGGCATCCGGAGCGCCCATACCCAGGGAACGGTGTTCCGGGTGAGCTGGGAGCAGGGCGGGAGGGAGATTGCGGTTCTGTTGGCCGTCTACACGGCGACGGCCGGGCTTTATACCCTGCAGAGTTTTCTCATGTCCAGCTTTGCGGAGCGGTTGAGCCTGAGGCTTCGGACTGAGATCAGTGAGAAAATAAACCGCTTGCCTCTGGTGTATTTCGACAATCACAGGACGGGCGAGGTGATGAGCCGGGCGGTCAACGATCTGGATAAGATGTCGGAGGCGCTGCAGACCGGCCTGTTAAGGCTGTTCACCGCGGCGGGCATGGTGGCCGGTTCCCTGGTGGTAATGTTTCAGATGCAGGTGTGGCTGACGCTTATTTTCCTGTTTTTCATGGGTCTGGCGCTGCTGTCCACCAAGCTGTTTGCGGCCAAAACCCTGCAGCTGGCAGCCCGGCGGCAGCAGTGCGTGAGCAATGTGACGGCACGGGTGGAGGAAGCGTACAGCGGCCGCGTGATTATCAAGGCGTTTGGCCGGGAGCAGAACAGCTCCCGGGAGATTCACAGGGCCACGGAGGAGCTGGCCGAAGTCTCCCGCAAAGCGGATTTTCTGGTAAACGCCATCAACCCGGCCATCCGCCTGGTGAACCGGCTGGGCCAGGTGCTGATCGCGGTGACGGCGGGAAAGCTCCTGATCGACGGGGCGCTCAGCGTGGGCACATTCCAGGCGTTTTTCCAGTACGTGAACCAGTCCGCGGAGCCGCTGACCGAGGGAGCCTACATGGTCAACTCCATGCAGTCGGCCCTGGCTTCGATGGAGCGTATTTACGCGCTGTTAGACGAGCCGGAGATCGGGGCGGAGCCGGAGACGGCGGCGCTTACCGGGCGCACGGAAGGGAGAGTCGAGTTTCGGAACGTGCGGTTCGGCTACACGCCGGAGCGGGTGCTGATGGAGGATATCAGCTTTACCGCCCACCCGGGCCAGAAGATTGCGGTGGTGGGCAGCACCGGAGCGGGAAAGACCACGTTAATCAACCTGCTCATGCGGTTTTATGAGGTGGACGGCGGGGCGATCCTGCTGGACGGCGTGGACACGAAAACCATGTCCCGGTCCTGGCTGCGCAGCCATTTCGGCATGGTCTTGCAGGATACCTGGCTTTTTGAGGGAACCATTGCCGAGAATATCGCTTACGGCAAACCGGATGCCACCCGGGAGGAGATCGTGGCTGCGGCCAAGGCGGCCCGGGTGGACTTTTTCGTGCGGACCATGCCAAAGGGGTACGATACGGTTCTGGGCAATGATACGGAGAATATTTCCGTAGGCCAGCGCCAGCTTCTGACCATCGCCCGGGTGGTGCTCAGCAACCCGGCGCTGTTGATTCTGGATGAGGCCACCTCCAGCGTGGATACCAGGACGGAGATGGAGATCAACCGGGCCATGAACGCCCTGATGGAGAACCGGACCAGCTTTGTGATCGCCCACCGGCTTTCCACCATCGTGGACGCGGACCTGATCCTGGTGATGGAGAACGGCAATATCATCGAGCAGGGAAAACACCGGGAGTTGGTAAAAGCCAACGGACCGTATGCACAGCTTTACTACAGCCAGTTTGCTTAAGACAATTTGATAGAAGCCGCCCGGAACGGGCGGCTGGGGCAGGGGAATCGTGCGGAGGCGGGAATCCCCTGTTTTTTTGCGGGAGTTATTGATCAGGCGGATGCTTTGACCGCTCGCTGCCGCCTTTTTACCACAGTGGAGAAGAGCAGAATAAGGATACCGGCTGCCAGCGCGCACCGCGCGGCCAGAATCGCACTTAAGGGGCGGAAGGACAGGGCGTGAATGTAGTATTCCGGCAGGAATCCGGCCAGGACCCGCAGGTGGCCGGAGTAGCAGAACACATCCACCAGAATGTCTTCCGTCATAAGGCAGAAAATACCGAGGATTGTGGCGGCGGCCCGGTTTTTGACCGGAACGGCCAGGGCGCAGAACAGGGCCGCATAGGAACAGTGAAGCAGGATCTGCAATACCAGGCGGCACAACAGGTCCAGAGGGGAGAGTATGCCGGGGCCGAACAGCAGGGAAAAGCCAACGCCGCAGAGCAGCACATAGAGCGCAATCATGGCGGCTGTGTGCATACATACCAGCCGGAATACGCTCCAGGGCCGCGCCCGTCCGGCGCCGGAGGTTGCAGAGCGAACCGCCAGGAGGCAGGTGAACAGGGAGAGCAGATGGGGCGGCGCCCCCACCGTACGGACCGCGTCGGCGCCGGAAGGGGTGAAACCGAACATGAGTTCCGGGCTGACTCCGATCCCGTGGATTACCGGGCCTTTCGCCAGGTGGAAGAAAACGTGCACGGTGGCCAGCGCGTAGATCAGTACCGCGGCGTAGGGGAGAAGGGGAAGGCCGCGGGGCCGCCTGGGAGCGCCGGTCCGGCAGAGGGCGGCCCGGGCCTCCTGCTCCCTGCGCATGTCACATCCGGCCGCTGCGGTCAGGATTCCCGCCGCCACGGCTGCGGGCAGGCTGTGGCGGAAATGGACGGCTGACAGAAACAGAACCACGGATTCGTCCTGGAGCGCCATGGTGACGGCGGTGTAGGCCATGTAGCCGGCAAAGAGGGAGGACACCGCCGGGACCTCCTCCATCATCCGCGCCACCAGGCCGCTTCCCCAGAAGAGGACGGGCAGACAGACGAGCAGGGAGAACGCTGCCGTCAGAAAACCCCGGCTGTCCGGGACGCGGCTGCCCTCCGAGAGCAGGGAGAGCACTGCGATGGCGTTTTCCATGGCCATGGTCAGGTCGGAGGCCAGAATGGAGACGGCCGCCAGCCGGGTTCTGCCGGCGCAGGAGCAGGGGATTTCGGGGGCGGAAGATGCGGTTGACCTGGCCGGGCAGACCGTTGGTCCGGCGGAGAAATCCGTTGCCCCGGCGGCGCAGCCTGAGGTCCCGCAGCAGGCCCCGTCCTTAAGCATCTGCCAGGTGACGTAGAGCATGGCCGCCCCGCCCAGAAGGCGCAAGTGCAGCCAGGAGATATCCAACAGCCGTCCGGCGGCCCAGATGAAGGCCAGGGTGAACACTGGGGCCAGGCCGATTCCCAGCCTGCGCATGCAGGCCGCCTGCCTGTCCGGCAGCCCGCGGGTGGCCATGGCGATCACGCCCACGTTGTCGCAGGAGACGGCCAGATTGATGAGTACGATTTGCAGAAACACGGACAAGATATACCTCCAACCAAGGGGATTTTGAAGCCGCTGTCCCCGCTGGAGGGAAGCGGAACGGGCGGCAGCTTGAAGATTGCCGCACCGCCGGGGACACGCAGACCGAAAATACGCCTTAGAACCATATTCACAATCATTGTATGCGCGCCGCCGCCCGGAACATACCCTTCTTGACATTTTGTGCCCTCCCATTGTACTATTACAGGGAACAACGGGCGCGTGTCCGGGAATGCGGGTGGAGACAGATGACAGACAGACGAAAAAAGAGACTTCCCTTACAAACCGTATATTACACCTCCTTTCTGGGACTGGTGGTGGTGCCGATCGTGGTGGTGCTGATCATCTCGCTGACGGTCTTAAATCAGGTGTTCAGCACCCAAGCCGTGGAGAATATCAACCGGGCTCAGGAGGCCGTGGCCTCGGAGCTGGAGTCCGATATCGAGCAGATTTCCATGCGTCTGTCCCACATGGTTTACGCCAACGACAACGAGCTGCTCTCCATCGCCGCGGCAGTGGACACGGAGGATGCGGACAGCCGCTATGAAAACCAGCAGCGCCTGAACGAGGCGGCCAGCTACGCCACGGAGCCGGTGAAGGACATCGTGGCCGTGGCATTTTATATGAAGGATGACAGCAAGATCTTTTTCAAAAATGAAATACTGCTGCCCCTGGAGGAGATGCGCCGGGAAAAATGGTATCAGACCGCAGTGGCGGGACCGGACCGGGTGGTGGTGGGCAGCTACGATACCAACGATACAAGGCTCTACTCCGGCGGCACGCGTGACTCCTTTGTGCTGGTGGCGGCCCTGAGTCCCGACGTGCGCCTGGACCGCTCCGAGAAAATCGAGACCGTGACGTTCTTCCAGGCCACCGGGGCCTCCGACAAGATCAAGTCCTACAATGCGGGCTATGGCCAGAAGAAAAATAAGATCGGCTACACCCGGATTGTGGACGGGTCGGGAAATGTGGTCTACCAGCCGGAGGGAATTCCGGACGGAGCCATGGTGGAGAAGGGCCATACCCGGGTGCTCACGCCCCTGGCGGTCTACGGGAACGACTGGTATGTGGAGAGCTATGTGCGCACCGCGGACCTCACCTCCGATTACTGGAGCGTGGCAGGGCTTTTGCTGCTGGCCACGACGGTGGTGCTCACGCTGTTCACCGTGTTCTCCAGGTATTTCCTCAAACGGATCATTCAGCCGGTACAGCAGATGAGCCGTGGACTGCGCCAGGTGGAGGAGGGCGTGCTGGACGTCCATCTGACGCCGGCGGGGCAGTACGAGGTGCGGGCCATGATCCATTCCTTCAACGCCATGGTGCGCAGGCTGAAGGCTCTGATCGCGGACTACGAGGAGCGTGTAAGGCAGGGGGCAAGGACTATGCCGGACTATCTGCACGCCTTGGTGCGCGGCGAGATGAGCCCCGGCGAGGTCCGGTCCCAGGCGGCGGAATTTTTCTCCGACCGTTACCTGCTGATGGTTGTGACTGTGGGGAAAGGCGAGGCCAGGGAGGGAGCGGCTGCCCATCTGTCCGTAGAGCTGGCCCAGGGTTTTGACACCATCCCGCGATTTGCCTCCCGCTGTACGCTGGCCGTGCTCACGCCGTTTTGTTTTCTGGTGTATTACCGGATCCGGGAGGAAGATTTTTCCAGCGCGCTCCACGATCTGGTGCGGGATATGAAGCGCTTCGCAAAGTCCAAAACAGGCGCGGAGCTTTCCTTCTGCCTCGGCCGCGCGCAGTCGGACTGCCTGAAATTTGCCGAACAGCTGGAGGAGATTATGGACCTGCACGACCTGTACATGCTGAAAGGCGAGGGGAGCGTGCTGGATTTCAACCAATGCTTTGACCCTTGCAGGCAGATTGCGCGCCTCGCCCCCGAGTTCGGGGCGCTGGCGGCCGCACTTTACATCGCGGATGAAAAAACGATTTCCCAGGAAAAGGAAATTCTATTCCGCCAGTTCCAGTCCCTGGACATGGAGGAGGCGGGCAACCGGGTTTTGGCCGTGATTCTGGCCACAGCCAGGCAGTTTTCCGGGGCTAATGCCGACTTCTTTGAGATATTCGGGGAGAAGATCGATTACTTTGAGAAGATCGGGCGCATCAGCGACGGGCGCAGCCTCAGGCTGTGGGTGACCAATTACTGCTCCTGGGTATCGGATTACAGCCGCGGACGGCTGGACGTGTCCCGGGCCGACGCGGTCACCCGGGCCAAGCACTATGTGATCGAGCACTACCAGAACCCCTCGCTGACTCTGAAGGAGGTGGCGGACTATGTGGACCTGAGCGAGAAATATTTTACCACCAAATTCACCAAGGAGTGCGGGGAGACGTTTCTGTCCTACCTGACCGGCCTGCGCATCCAGAAGGCCAAAGAGCTGATTAAGACCACCACCTTCAAAATGTACGAGATCGCGGAGATGGTGGGCTACAATAACCCGGAGCATTTCAACCGCACCTTCCGCAAGCTGGCGGGCATGAGCCCGGCCCAGTACCGGAAAGCGCCGGGGGAGGAAGAGAAGGGGGAGATTAGGCCGTGAAGCTGGAGAAAATACATCATGTTGCCATTATCGCGTCGGATTATGAGGCGTCGAGACGTTTTTATACGGAGGTTTTAGGACTTCCGGTGATCCGGGAGAATTACCGGCCGGAGCGGGGGGATTACAAGGTGGACTTAAAGCTGGGGGACTGTGAGCTGGAGCTCTTCTGCGTTCCCGGAGCGCCAAAGCGCCCCTCTTACCCGGAGGCCCGCGGTCTGCGGCACCTGGCGTTTCAGGTGGAGGAGATCGGGAAGGTGATTGAGGAGCTGGAGGCGAAGGGCGTGGAGGTGGAGCCGGTGCGGATCGATGCGTTTACCGGAAAGAAGATGACATTTTTCAGGGATCCGGACGGGCTGCCGCTGGAACTGCATGAGTAGCTGCGCCGTGCGCCGATGGCCGTGAACAAATGTGCGGGGACGGTCGGGATATCCGGCACAAAAGGGGAAATTGGCAAAAAACATACGAAATTACCGGTTTTTCTGACGAATCATCAAGTTTATGAATTTCCCAAATCTGAAAATAAGACAAGAAAAAAGAACAAAAAGCATGGAAAGCGCTGGGAAAAGCCGCTATACTGGCCTCATCGATCCAATCGATCAAAATTTTATATGGGAGGTTCAGAAAATGAAAAAAAGATGGATTGCAGCGGCAATGGCATGCACGATGACAGCTTCCTTATTAGCAGGATGTTCATCCGGTTCCGGTCAGACGGAGGCGGGCACGCAGGCGGAGAGCGCAAAGACGGAGGCGGGAAGCGAGGCCGCGGGCGATACGGCGGCTGCCAAGAGCGAAGAACTCTCCGGCACGATTACCTTTACAATATGGGATAACAACTTAAACGATTTTATTGAACAGAACGATATGGTGGGCAAGTTCCAGGAGACCTATCCCAACGCGGATATCGAGGTGGAGAAGATCAAGGACGACAGCGAGTATTGGAACGCCATGAAGATGCGCGCTTCCGCCAACCAGCTCCCGGACGTGATGTTCAATAAGACCTTCACTCTCTCCCGGTTCAAGGATTATCTGGTGGATCTGTCCGACACGGAGGCGGCCAAGAACAATGAACTGGCGGCCGGGTATGCGGTGAACGGAAAGATTCTGGGAATCCCCATGACCTCCGGTTATGAGTACGTGTATTATTGGAAAGACATGTTCCAGGAGGCGGGGGTGGAAGTGCCCACGACCTGGCCGGAATTTGTGGAAGTGGCAAAAAAGCTTCAGGACTATTATGGAAAAGACAACCCTGACTTTATGGCGATCGCCTGCGGATTAAAGGATGAGTGGCCGGACTACCCGTTTATGGAGTTCATGCCCGCTCTGGAGTCCGGAAACGGACAGAACTGGAATTCCATGGCCACCCAGGATGCGCCCTTTGCGGAGGGAACCGACATCAACAAGGCTTATCATAAGGTAAACGAGCTGTTTACCTCCGGCGCTTTAGGCAAGGATCCCCTGGGACTGAGCAAGGATCAGGTGACGACCCTCTTCTCCGCCAAGGAAGCCGCCATCACCGCTCTGGGCGACTGGGGACTCCAGGACATCCAGTCCGGCGCTGAGGACACGTCCCAGCTCGGCACCTTCTACCTGCCCACCAGAGACAGCGAGTCCGACCCCTATAACGTGATCGTTCAGGGCGATTCCTTTATGGGCGTGACCACTCACTCACAGAATCCTGAGCTGGCCAAGGCATTTGTGGAATGGTTCTACTCCGACGCCTGGTATCCGGATTATATCAACTACGTTTCCAGCTCCTCCTCCATGACCAATTTCCCCAAGGAGAAGGATCCGATTCTGGCCCAGGCCGACGAGCTGTGCCCCGACATGAAGCTGGTAATGTATGACGGCGGCGGAGACGACTTCACGGCGATCCAGAACGAGACCAGTTTTGACTACAAGAAGCTGGGAGCTCAGATGCTGACCAACGGGTTCGACCTGCAAAAGACCCTGGATGAGCTGAACACCAAGTGGGCGGCTGCCAGACAGAAGCTGGGAATCCAGTAAAAGCAACGTCAAAACATAAAAGAAGAGCTGCCGGAAACGGCAGCTCCCGCTTTATAGAGAGGGAGTTGGATGTGAGTACACTTTCAAAAAAACGGACGCATTTTATTATTCTGTCGCTGGTAATCCCCATGGCGCTGCTGATCGGTTTTGTGGTGGTCCCGGCTGTGGACCTGATCCGCATGAGCTTTACCGACTGGGACGGGCTGGCCAGCAGCAGTAAGTTTATTGGACTGGAAAATTATGTAAGAATGTTTCAAAACCCGGACCTGTGGCTGTCCCTGAAAAACAACGCGGTGTATTTCTTCGTGCATCTGTTGATGATTCCGGTGGAGCTGGCCTTCGCGGTGCTGCTCACCAGCAAGCTGCGGGCTGCGAAATTTTACAAGACCATGGTGTTCATGCCCTACATCATCAACGGCGTGGCAATCTCCTATGCGTTTTCTTACTTTTTTTCACCCATCAACGGCGCCTTTGACGCGATTTTAGGAGCTGCGCACCTGGACTTTCTGGTCCGCAACTGGCTGTCCGACGAGCGGATCGTGAATTTCGTGCTGGCCAGCGTCTCGTTGTGGCGCTTCTCCGGTTACCATGTGATCCTGTTTATGGCGGCGCTTCAGTCCCTGCCTCAGGATGTGGAGGAAGCGGCGCGGGTGGACGGCGCGGGTGCCTGGCATCTGTTCAAATACATCCAGGTCCCGGCCATCATGCTGATGGTGGATTTCGTACTCTTTGACAACATCCGCGGCGCGCTCCAGGTGTTCGACATTCCCTTTGTCATGACCTCGGGCGGCCCCGGCTACGCCTCCAGCACCTTCACGCTGTACACCATCAACACGGCCTTCACCTACAGCAACTTCGGCCTGGCCTCCACCATGGCGGTGGCGATCATGGTGCTGATCGTGCTCATTTACCTGATCCAGAACAAGATCATTCACGGAATCATACTGAAAGGACGGGAGTAAGCGGATTATGAAAAAGAAGACAATCGCGCAGATTCTCAAACAGATCATCTGCCTGTGTATGGTGGCCGTGGTGATGGCGCCGATTCTGCTGACGCTGTTCGCAGCGCTGAAAAACAAGGTGGATATGGTGAAAACCTCCCCTTTAAGCCTTCCGGCCCTGGACCGGCTGACCTTTGACAATTTCCAAAAAGTGTTCTCCAACAAATATCTGCTGGTGGGCTTTAAGAATACCGGTATCATCCTGGTGGTGTCCCTGATTTTCAACGTGCTCTTCGGCACCATGACGGCGTTTATCATCGAGCGGTTTAATTTCCGCGGGAAAAAGATCATCATCGCCCTGTTTTTCATCGGCATGCTGATCCCATCCTTTGTGACGGAGATTGCCAGATTCAAAATTATCAATGGACTTCACCTTTACAATACCCTGGGCGCGCCCATTGTGATTTATGTGGCCTCGGACCTGATGCAGCTCTACATCTACCGGCAGTTTATTTCCACCCTGCCCGTGTCCCTGGACGAGTCGGCGTTGCTGGACGGCTGTTCCTACTTCGGCCTGTTTACGAGGATTATTTTCCCGCTGTTGGCTCCGGCCACGGCTACGGTCTGCATCATCAAGGCCATCAACATTATCAACGACATGTACATTCCTTATCTGTACATGCCGAAAAACAAGCTCCGGACCCTGACCACCTTCCTGATGGACTATTCTAACGCCCAGAAGGGATCCTGGCAGACGCTGGCGGCCGGAATCATTATCATTATGCTGCCCACGGTCCTGATCTATCTGTTTTTCCAGAAATACATCCTGGCCGGAGTGGCGGCCGGAGCTGTGAAGGAATAGCGAGGAGGAACTATTATGCAGGCAGACATCAGATGGCTGGACGATCCGCGGGTATTTGCGGTAAACCGGCTTCCGGCCCATTCGGACCACTTGTTTTATGGTTCAACGGCAGAATGTCAACAGCGAAAATGCGGACTGCTTCAGTCCTTAAACGGAACCTGGCGCTTTCAGTGGTCGAAGAGCGCCGCGGCCTGTCCGGCGGAATTTTACCGTCAGGATTATGACGCTTCGGAGTTTGATTCCATCCAGGTTCCGGGGCACATTGAGCTGGCCGGTTACGACCGGATTCATTACATCAATACCATGTACCCCTGGGAGGGGCACCTTTACCGGAGGCCCGCCTGGTCCCTTCCGGGGGACGGCGGGGAGGCGATGGAGGGACAGTTTTCCGAAGCGGAGTACAACCCGGTGGGCTCCTACATCCGGGAGTTTGAGCTGGACGAGGGACTTAAGGGGAAACGGGTCTGCATCTCCTTTGCAGGCGTGGAGCAGGCCCTTTACCTGTGGCTCAACGGACAGTTTGTGGGGTACGCGGAGGACAGCTTTAGCCCCTCGGATTTCGACCTGACTCCCTATATCCGGGAAGGGAAAAATGTGCTGGCCGCGCAGGTGCACAAGCGTTCCACCGCAGCCTACCTGGAGGACCAGGACTTTTTCCGGTTCTCCGGCATTTTCCGGGACGTGACATTGTACGCAAAGCCTGAGGTCCATGTGGAGGACATGTGGGCCAGGGCGGAGGTGGAAGAGGACTGCCGGATGGGTTCATTTTCCCTGGATCTGCGGCTTTCCCGGGAAAATGAACCCGGCCCGGATTCGAAAAACGGCGGATTTTCCGGGTATTCGGTCCGCTGGTCGCTCTTTGACGGGGACGGCCGGGAGGTGGCCCGGGACGAAGCACCAGCGGCGGGCAGCCTCCGGTTCGGCCCTGCGGCGATGGGGAACGTGCGCTTGTGGGACCATCACAACCCGTATTTGTATCATCTGGAGATCACGGTGCTGGGACCGGACGGCTCAGAGGTGGAGGCGGTGCCCTACGACGTGGGCTTCCGGCGCATTGAGATCCGGGATCAGGTGATCCTTCTAAACGGAAAGCGCCTGATCATCAACGGTGTGAACCGGCATGAGTGGAACGCCAGGACCGGCCGGGTCATCGGCATGGAGGACATGATCCGTGACATGGAGATTTTGAAGGCCAACCACATCAACAGCGTGCGTACCTGCCATTACCCGGATCAGATTCCCTGGTATTACATGTGCGATTCCTGTGGAATTTACCTGATGGCGGAGACCAACCTGGAATCCCACGGCTCCTGGCAGAAAATGGGAGCGGTGGAGCCCAGCTGGAACGTGCCGGGCAGCCTGCCCCAGTGGCGGGAGGCGGTAATGGACCGGGCCAGGTCCAACTTCGAGGTCTTTAAGAACCATACGTCCGTATTGTTCTGGTCTCTGGGAAATGAGTCCTACGCCGGGGATAACCTTCTGGCAATGCATCGGTTTTTCAAGGAGGCCGATCCGGGAAGGCCGGTGCACTACGAGGGCGTTTTCCACAACCGGGCGTATGAGGATGGGATCTCCGACATGGAGAGTCAGATGTACGCCCCGCCGGAGCGGGTGGAGGCATATCTGAGAAACCGGCCGAAAAAGCCCTTTATTCTCTGTGAGTACATGCACGATATGGGCAATTCCCTGGGCGGCCTCAAGTCCTACATGAACCTGCTGGACCGCTACGAGATGTACCAGGGCGGCTATATCTGGGATTTTATCGACCAGGCGCTGTTTGTGAAGGACGAGGCCACCGGGCGGGAGGTGCTGCGCTACGGCGGCGACTTTGACGACCGGCCATCGGACTACGAGTTTTCCGGAAATGGGATTGTGTTTGCGGACCGGACGCCCAAGCCCGCGATGCAGGAGGTGAGGTATTATTATGGCTTGTACGACTGAACATGGGCCAAAAACGCTGCGGGTGGTCTACGGGGATGTGACCCTGGGACTTCACGGCGAGGGCTTTGACTATATTTTTTCCCACAGTGCGGGCGGACCGGTGTCCATGGTACTGGACGGCCGGGAATGGCTGTACCGCGCGCCCAGGCCCACCTTCTGGCGTGCCACCACGGACAATGACAGAGGAAATGGCTTCTCTTTTACATCTGCCATGTGGATGGGAGCCGATCTCTTTGTGGAGACAGTGGAAACGCGGGTATTTGCGGATGGACGGCGGGAGACGGCGGTGATTGCGCCGGAGAACAACCGGCATCAGCACCAGGTGTCCGTCTGCGAGGTGCGTGTGGAATACACCTACCGTACGCCCACCGTGCCAAAAACCACGGTGGACGTCGGTTATACCGTGAGCGCGGACGGAGCGGTGCGGGTGGATGTGCTCTACCATGGGGCCAAGGGGCTGCCGGAGCTGCCGGTGTTCGGACTGCGCATTATCATGCCCACGGCAGCGGAAGGTTACGACTACCAGGGGCTTTCCGGGGAAACCTACCCGGACCGCATGGCCGGAGGCGTGAGAGGAGGCTATGAGGTGAAGGGGCTTCCGGTGACGCCCTACCTGGTTCCGCAGGACTGCGGCGTGCACATGGAGACGGAATCCCTGACCGTTACCCGGAGGACGGTGCTGGCAAACGAGAGGGCGGGACGGAACTCATCTGTAACGGCAGGGGAGTGCGGCGGAGAGCGGTTTTCTGTGAAATTTTCCATGGTGGACCGGCCCTTTGCATTTTCCTGCCTGCCCTATACGGCGCTGGAGCTGGAGAGCGCCACCCACCAGGAGGAGCTGCCCCCGGCCAGGCGGACGGTGGTGTGTATCCTGGGCGCGGTGCGCGGCGTGGGAGGAATCGACAGCTGGGGCAGCGATGTGGAGAAGGATTACCACATCGACGGGGAAACAGATATTGCATTTGCGTTTCGTTTGGAGCGTGCGTAGAAGATGCGGGAGCCCAGGGCCGGCGGAGAGATCCGCCGGCCCTGGTTTTGTGGTGGAGGAGAGGTCTGCCGGCCTTAGTTTTGCGATGGCGGCTAGAATCGTTGGCCCCGGTTCTGAGGCGGCGGGAATCACCGCTCCCGGCCATGACGCCGCGGCTTCCCCGGAATCCGCCTCCAAAGCGACTGTGAAACTTAAAGAAAACGTAAGAAAAGCCGGACACGGATACGCTATACTAGAAGAAAACGGACCGGCTTGTCCGGCAGAAATCAGGAGGGAAATGCGATGTTGATTGTGACCACAGAGAGCGTAAACGGCGGCAGATTCGAACAGTTGGGACTGGTACGGGGCTCCAGCATCATGACGGTGCACGCGGGGAAGGATATCATGAACAGCTTTAAGACGCTGGTGGGAGGAGAGCTGACCTCCTACAACGAGATGATGGAGAACGCCCGGGGCCTGGCCACCCAGCGCATGATCGAGCAGGCTCAGTCCATGGGCGCGGACGCCATCGTGGCGGCGCGCTACAACAGCAGCTCCGTGGCCCAGGGCGCGGCAGAGGTGATGGCTTACGGCACCGCGGTGCGGTTTGTATAGGAGGGGAAAAGAGATGAAAACCATTGGTCTGATCGGAGGAATGAGCTGGGAGAGCACGGTGACCTACTACCAGCTGATCAATGAGGCGGTGAAGAAGAGCCTGGGCGGGCTGCACTCGGCAAAAATTCTGCTCTACAGCGTGGATTTCCAGGAGATCGAGGAGTGCCAGACCCGGGGCGACTGGGAGAAGAGCGCCCGGATTCTGGGGGACGCGGCCAAGGGGCTGGAGGGCGCGGGGGCGGATTGTATCGTGATCTGCACCAACACCATGCACAAGGTGGCGCCGCAGATCGGGGAGCGGATCTCCATTCCGATCCTGCACATCGCGGAGGCTACGGCGCAGGCGCTGATCGACAGCGGAATCACCCGGGTGCTTCTGCTGGGTACGCGCTACACCATGCAGCAGGATTTTTACAAGGAAAAGCTGGTGGAGCGGGGCATCGAGGTGATGATTCCCGGGGACGAGGACATGGAAATTGTGAACCGGATCATTTTCGGGGAGCTTTGCCTGGGGGTGATCTCGCAGGAGTCCAAGCGGCAGTATCTGCGGATTATTGAGGAACAGAAGGAACGGGGCGCACAGGGCGTGATCCTGGGCTGCACGGAGATCGGGCTTCTGATCAGCCAGGCGGATACGGAACTGCCGGTGTTCGATACCACGCAGATTCATGCGGCGAGAGCGGCGGAGTGGGCGGTGACGGAGTAGGGCCGGAGAGGATATGGTGATAAAAAAACAGTGGGAATATAAGATAAAAGGTCTCAGGCAGGCGATTGTCTCGGCGGATGGCGTTTTGATGGACGGCCAGCTGTATTTTGCACTGTGTTACCGCAAAGGATCGTTTTTTGAAAGCCAGTTAATCCGCCTCAACCTGAATGACCGTGAACCCGAGGTCCTGTTTGCGAGGCCCCATGTGATCCGCAGTATGGGGATCGCCCTGGAGGGGAGATTCTATTTTAGTGCCTTTAGCGGCATGATGTACTGTATTAACAGGGCGGACGGCAGGGTGATCTGGGAGACAAGCCTGGGAGACGGGAATCCGGACTGGCATGTATGTGTGGACGGCGGCAGGCTGTTCGCCTATAACCAAGTGATGTACTGCCTGAACCGGGAGACAGGAGAAATTCTCTGGCGCAGCGGGCAAAATTCCGAGCACGCCAACTGTCATATTTTGATCCGCGGAGACCGTCTCTTCCACGGCGTCAGCGGCGGTCCGGTGTACTGCTTGGAGAAGAATACCGGGAATATGCTCTGGCAGTACGGTGAGAAGCAGTATGTGAGGTCCTGCGCCTTTCTCGACGAGCGCACGCTGATGGCCTGCACCGCAGGCGGCAGTATTCTGCTTCTGGACGCGGAGGACGGAGTTCTTCTCTCGGAGGTGAACACCGGCGGCGCCCTTTATATGGAGCCGTTGATCCATGAGGGAAATGTTTACCTGGGAAATGACGGCGGGAATATGATTTGCTGGGAGTTCGGGGAGGACCGGGGCCTTCGGGAGCGCTTCCGGTATCAGGCAGACAAAAAGGTTAGCACCCCGGCCCTTCTTGACGGTGAAGTCCTGTGGTTTGGGACGGAGGACGGGTATCTCTATTGTCTGGATGCTGGGAGTGGAAAAGAGAGGATGAAAAAGAAGAAGGTCTCCGCCACGCCGCGATGTATGTTCTTGTATGGGGAGGAGCTGGTGGTTTTGAGCGATAAGGGGCAGGTGGAGTGTTTTAGTAAGTAGTGGGTGGTTTGATGAATGGAAAAATGGAGAATGGGGCGGATGGCTGTGAGGCTATCTGTCTTATTCTCCATTTTTGTGGAATTTGAGCATACCTTCCTATTATTGGATCGGACACGTGAGTTAAAACTAAAAAAGCCTGTGATATAAGGTGAAAAGCAGGCTTTTTGCATTAAATGCTATATTATATATTTCAATTCACCAGTAATGAATACTGTTTTTATATTATACAATTAAAATCAAATTAAATCAACAATTAATTTTGAAATAAAAATACTATATTATATAAACTTATTTACAAGATCATCCATTTGTGATACTATAAAAACATGAACTAGATAATTATGAAGTGACCTCACAGTTGTAGAAACATGGATTTATCTGTAAACTATTAATCGACAAAGAATAATGGCAACAGGGATTACCGCATACAAAAAGGAGGCAACCTGTGAATAGTGTAGTTTATGTTGGAATGGATATCCATAAGGAAAGTTACACAATTTGCGGTTAAAGTTTTGATACGATGTTGGGGTCAAAAGTCTTTTCACTATCCTAACAATAATACCTTGGAAATTTCACACAATTATTATTGGGAAGATTTGGAATATCCGGGAAGTATTCTGACAGGGGGATGCCCTAACCTTTATTTGGTTAGTACCGGATTCTGAGCATTATGTCCCAGGCTCTTCCAGTATGTGAAGAGCTTTCTGAAATTTATAGCTCCTATTTTGCAACCGAAGAAAAATTGGCCCCGGGTCAATCCTCTGGCTGGCATTCTGTTCAGATTGTATTTCTTTCCGAGAATCGATGGGACAGTTTATAATCCATTTCGGATCCGCGATAGATTTCTGTGTTCTTCTGTCACCATAAATCGCTGCTGTTTCACACTCTCATGCGCTTTTACTGAGACAGTAGGCGACTGACACGTTTATGCATTTTTGGAGTTTAATGGAAACGAATTGTTGATGGGATCGGGAGAAGTCAGTGAGGAACAGGCGAAACTTCATGCGGAGACTGAGTTTGAAAAATATCGTATTATCCAGGAACGATTATTTATGTCAGACTATGATAAGTATCTATTAGAATTAGAACATCAAGTGGATCAAAGTGACTTGTAAAGATAATTATACCGTTTCCGCCTGGAGAGAAGTATGTGCTCCCGCCATCATTATCATCCACACAACAAACTGCGAAGTTTGCGTGAAATTGTACCAGAAATAAATGCAATAATAAATGGTGGGCGTGGGGATATGAAAAAAGCGTTTTTTGAAATTGAATCAGAGGGGATGTGTATAGGATGCGGGAAGATATGAATTGGAAGTTTGAATTAGAAGAATATATTAAACAGGGAGAACCGGAAAAAGCTGAGAAAAGCGAAGCCTGGCAAACTGCGATTGGCTTACAGGCAGTTGATGGATTAAGGACTTCTGAGTATTTGCTTGAAACGGCGAAGGCACATATTGAAGGCAAGATTAGCATTGATGCGGCACAAAAGAGAATTCAAAGTTATTATGAGGAGAGGGAAAAACGGGGGGAAATAGAAGATGAGGCGAGGGAAGCAGATGTTGTTTCATCAAGAATTGCAGCAATTCTTGGCGAAAAAACATTTCAGTTTTCACCAGCGGAATGGCAGGAAATACACCGAAGGTTATTTGATGGTGTTCTTGACGGAGCTGGAAAAATCAGACCTTATAATATTACAAAAAAAGAGTGGGTGTTAAAAGGCGATACGGTTTTATACGCATCCTATGAGAGTATAAGAGCGACCCTGGATTATGATTTTAATAGAGAAAAGCAATTTTCATATAAGGGATTAAGTATTTTGGAATCTGTAAAGCATATCGCAGAGTTTACATCCGGGATATGGCAGATTCATCCGTTCTGTGAGGGGAATACCAGAGCAACGGCAGTGTTCATTATCAAGTATTTGAAAACATTTGGTTTTCAAGTCAATAATGAAGTTTTTGCAGCGAATTCCTGGTATTTTAGGAATGCTCTTGTAAGAGCTAATTATAATAATTTACGAAATGGCGTTTATGCAACAACGATATATTTGGAATTGTTTTTTGAGAATTTGTTGTTGGATAAACATCATGATTTAAAAAATCGGTATTTACATTTGGAATATCATTCTGATACGGGAGAAAAAACGGTTCAAAGTGCAGGCGAAGATATTTCAAAGGGCAAAAAATGCACTTTGAATTGCACTTTGGATGAATTGGTACTTTTGAAGATTATAAAACAGGAACCAACGATTACACAAAAAGAGCTGGCTCTTAAAGTTGGAAAATCTGAGCGAACTATAAAAAAAAGAACAATAGAATTACAAGAAAAGGGATATATCAGGCGACTTAATGGTAAAAGAAATGGACGATGGGAAGTCCTTTGTGAATTAATGTAGTAAGTAGTGTGGGGGAAGAGTATCAAAATGATGCGTAAAGGTAATCATATAGTTTCCGCTTGGGGAGAATTACGCTCTCACGCTATCATTATTATCCACTCAACAATACTAGAGTTTGAGAAAACAATAATAACAGGGATTACCGCATACACAAGGAGGAAATTCAAATGGTCAACAAACGATATGAGTGGGCTTTTGAGGTCGCAGGCCCTGCGGCCTCGTACGCACGTCCGGATGCAGGTTCGTCCCCCATCAGCTCGGCAGTACCAACCCGCTCCGCGATCATAGGAATGATGACCTGCGTCGCCTTCAGCCGGGAGGCATATTTCTGGCCAGAGCGCATAGAACTGTGCGCCCCCCCAATGTACCACAGATACACGCAAAACTATAACGGGCCTCTCCGAAAATCCCAGGCGCCATTTCAAATCATGGCGACTGTACTGATCAATGTGGATTACAAGATATACGGCACCGTGAAGGGATATGCCCCGCCCACTGCATTACATAATCCAATGCATCAACTCAGGGACGTGTTCATGCGCCGGTTGAAGAGCGGCCTTTTCTATCGGACTCCGTCGCTGGGGCTTTCAGAATTTATCCCCTCCTACTTTGGGCCCCTGCGGGACGACACGCAGGTGGACCGGACTATCAATTTGGAGATACCATCGCTGCTGGACACGATGTTTGATCGGCCCACGGACGGACAGCTGTCGCCAACATTCATGCAGAATGTAAAAATAGTGGAGGGGGTGCTGCATTTTGCTGAATGAATTGTATCAACTCTCAAATCTGCTGGGGAGACAGGGATTGCTGCCTCATGCGAGCACCCACCGCGATGTGCACAAGATGGCCAAATGCGAATGCCTCTGTGTTTATTTGGACCGGGATGGAAAACCGTCCATCAATGATTTATTTGGCAAAGAGGAGACATCCAGGCTATGGCTGCACAGCCATGGAAATCATGACCGTTTTCCTGCGATTAAAGTACAGAAGCCGCTTCTGCCGGAACATATTTCCGCCTCATTTGATGAAGCAGCCTGGAAGAAAGCGGACTGTGAGAAAAAGCGACAAATGCTGTTGGAACTGGATTACACGGTCGGAAATCCCAAAAGCGATGATATCCAGGTAAAGCCATGGACGCTTGAGCAGATGAGACCGGTTCTGGAAGACCAGGATGATATCTGCCTGGAAAGCGTGCGACGCCTCTTGAACCGCTTCCCGCAAAAGGAAAATGTGTCGGAATTTTATGATGATTTCCGCCGGGCTATTTATGACAATTTTTGGAGAGAAGAGCGTTTTATTGATTTTTTCAAAAAACTCCTGGTGGGAACCTTTGATTCAAAGAAACGTCAATACACCTCGCTCTGCGCCTGTTATTTTGATATAGAAGATGACGAGCTGGACTATAAGGTGGCGGATCCCGATACGGGAAATGCGCTGGTTCAGCTGCTGCTGAAAGCGCAAGGAAACCCGGAAGAGTCTGGGGAGACGTCCGGGAAAATGATGGGAATATCCGCGCTTTCCGGGACGAGGATGGCGCTGGTTCGGGATAAATATCCCAACCCGGCGTTTCAGGTGATCGGTCCCTCTTATCTGTACTCCAACAATACAGGAGCATACCCTTGTCTTACCCGCTATAATCTGGAGAGAACGGGGGCTTTCCCCGCAGGGGAAGCGCAGGTTAGCAGAATGAATGATGCCCTGGGATTCTTGATGAAGGAAGAGCGCAGAGGAAAGACCTGGACCAGCTTCTGGGGAACTTCGTCAAAGACGCCGCTGCTGCTTTTGGCATGGTTGGAAAGTGATCCCAGCGGAGAAATGGACCTGGCGGATGTGTTTGCGAACAACGGGGGAAGCAGTATATATGAGGATATGTGTGAAAAGGTATTGAAAATGCTGCGGGGCAAATTAAGTGCGAATCGTAAGGACCCAGTCCATTTGCAGCTGTTTGAAACCCTGGACAAAGGGCGCAAGCAGATCGTTTACAGCCGCACTATGACAGTCGAACAGGTCTATGAAAATGTGGCGGGTTGGATGGAGGCGGCTGAAAACATCCCATCCGTAAAATTTAATGTCAAATGGAAAAATAAAGATGAAAAACCGGTTCATTTTGTCCGCCCATGGTGTCCGGGGCCAGGCGCGATCAGCAGCGTATTGAGAACACAGTACCGGACACAAAACAGCGGCAACATTGGACGAATGCAGGACAGAAGATCTTGTCCGATAACCGAGGAGGAGGTATACCGCCTCTTTCTTCCCGATACCTACGGAGGCCGAAGAGATGCGAAATTGATTGAGACCTGTATGAAGGAAACGCTGCGGACATGCGGAGAACTTCTGCTGGATGCGTTCCGGTTTCAAAGAGTCGCCTCTAAGGGGCACCCATTTACGAAGGAAATGCTGTGGAGGGCCTGCGCGGCACTGGAATTGTTGGGAATTCTCCTTTACAAGAAGGGGATCAGAAAGGAGGACTATATGAAAAGCAAAATGTTCCTTTTGGGGAGGCTGATGGGACTTGCAGACTGCCTCCACAGAAATTACTGCATCATAGAGCGCAATAAAGAAACACTCAAGACGCATACGAAACCGATTCCGGGACAGCTGATGGGCAGCGCGGTTTATCAGACAGCGCTGCAAAGACCCAAGGAAGCTCTGAAAATGCTGTTCGGAAAAATGCAGATTTATATCAACTGGGCTTCGGCAAATCCAGACAGCCAGAGCGGGTGGATCATCAAAAAGATATCGGAGACATTTAAAGAAATTGAGGTGGACGGCATTGCCCTGCCCGAAAGACCGACTCTCGATGAGCAGGTGGAGCTGATTGTCGGATATGGAAGCGAACTTTCGTTTCCCAGAGAACCATATTATAAAAATTCTGCGGACCAAGAAAAAAGTCAGGAGGAAGCATGATGGAGAGAGAACTGCACAGAGGAACCGGTTTACTTTGGATTGAAGCGATCAACTCGAACCCCAATGGAAATCCCGATCAGGACAGCGAACCCAGACAGCGCAGTGATGAGCGTGGGGAAATTTCCCCGGTATCCTTCAAACACAAAGTCCGGGAGCTGGTTGCGTACAAAGAGGGGCCGATCTGGAAGGAAATCAGCGCTGAATTGGGGATCAAGCCGTCGGAGATGGGGCGCTATGACATTCTGGAGCAAAAAGAGACCAAGCGATCGGAGGTAAAAAGGCTCTCCTCACAGGAGTTTCTGGACCGTTACTGGGACGCCCGTGTGTTTGGTTCTACATTTTTGGAGGGAAAGATAAAGGATGAGGCCATTGCAGCTGATAATCCCCAGGCTGGGACGTTTATCCATACCGGCGTGGTGCAGTTTGGGCTGGGACTTTCGCTTTCTCCCATTGAAGTCGAGCGTCTCACCACAACAAAGGTTTTGCCGGCAGAGGAGGGGAAGGGAAAGGGAATGGCGCCTCTGGCATTCCGCGTCGTGCCCTATGGGCTGTATCTGATGCCATTTTTTGTAAATGCAACCATGGCGGGAAAGACGCAGTGTACATATAGGGATATTCAGCTGCTTCTGCGCATGATCCCTTATGCCTATGAGGCCACCGCTTCCTACATCAGACCTCAGGTCAACATCCGCCACGCTTATTATGTGGAACATGCAAAGGCCCGGGGCTGTTACAATGATTTTAAGATTATTGAGGCGCTGACACCTGATCTGCTGATACCGGCGGACGCGGTCGCCCACAGTATCAAAGACTACGATGTGGAGGCGGTGGAACAGCGGATTGCGCGGTTAAATCAGGAAATGGAAGGAAAAGCGGGGCCGGTCATTGATCTGATGGAGGTATAGGGTGAAATATCTTGCTCACAGTAAGGCATACTGCGGTTATGATCAGTCATATGGAGAACACATTTTGGGTGTGTATCAATGGGTGCAGCACACTTTGGCAAAATGGAAAGCGTTTTTGCCGGAAGATATCTACCGCCGGGTGGAGAGATGGCTGTTGCTGACGCTGAAATTCCATGATTTGGGAAAACTTGAGGATCAGAATCAGGTCTGTTTACACGATGAAAATGATTGCGGAAGGCTTCCATATCCTCATCAGTATGCCGGAGCGAGGTATTTGTATCATATATACGGGGATATGTTTGGAGCGATGCTGATTTACGGACATCATCGCCCGGGGCTGCCGAATTGGGGAGCAGAGAGAATAAACAGTACGCCGTTTTGTAGTGCATTCACGAAAAATGAGGAAGAACGAACAGCGCTTCAAACATATACGGACAATAGGATCGACAAGCTCCTGAGCACGCACC
>PVML01017521.1_pt1 | contig 35198 bp, 33 predicted proteins | sample 1853371 | NCBI WGS metagenome assembly PVML01 (sample SAMN08533508, study PRJNA380276) | Human gut metagenome, whole genome shotgun sequencing project. | isolation source: participant 1, chromium library | host: Homo sapiens | collected 2017 | reverse complement strand
ATGAGGGTGTGATTTATTTTTGTTACTGGACCTTCCGCAGTTGCAGCTGCCTGGGTCCTTTTTTTATGTAGTCTCTGCATGCCTGTAAGTGGCTTCTCTCCATACACCGGTTCTTCCTGATGCAAGTACCGCACTGGTCTTCCCGCACAGCCATCACAGCACCTGGACCGCAAGCGCAGCCCCAAGCATCATGAAGATGAAGACTATCACCCACATGCCACCGGCTATAAATGTCTCTGTGATGCCTACCCAGTCCACAGTTTTCTTCTTTGGCTTGGTTGCCTGCACTGCCACATAGGACAGCTCCATGCCGGTCTGGCTGTCATAGTTCTTGATCTTTGCCATTACTCTCCCTCCATTTCACCCTCTTTGGCTTCTTCTGGATTCAACGCCGGATACTGCTCTAAAAAGCGTTCCAGATCACTACCACGGACTTTAACAGATCCTAAACGAAGTCCTACAAGTTGCTTTGTATTAATCAGTCTATATACGGCAGATACATTGACTTTTAAAACCTTTGCAGCTTCTTTTACCGTATATAATGGTTCATACGCTTTTACCATTATTTTCACCTCCTACTCCAACAGCTTCTCAATGGGTACATTCTGCTTCTATTTTTCTTGTCACACCTTGTCGCTTGTGATAAACTTTAGTCGAAAGGAAGTGTAATTTTGAAAAAAAAACATAATTCAATTAGTGATTGGATGAAACAACATTCAATTATTAGTGCTTTGTTAATTGGGATCCTTGGAAGTGCCTTATGGGAGTGGATTATTGCACCTGCATCCACTATGTTTTTGGACCACTTTCTCTCATTTGGTGGCAAACTAACAACCACTATATCCAATACTATTTATCGCGAAATTTCTAACGGATATTGTGAACAAAGCTCTGATTTTTTGCTTACTATGTTTGTTTCACTTTTTATAAGCTTCTACTTCGTACTTTGTATAAATATTCAAAAAAACTATTCCCAGAGTTTAGCTTTCTTTAAATTAGCAAATTCACTTGATACGGATTCTAATTCCCTTTCAACAACAGACTTACCTATTCAAGACCTCGTAGATCAATGTAATTTCGATATAACCTTTGATGACCAGCAAACACTTTCCGAAGAAAATCGCAATGCTATAGTAAAAATGATAAAAGCTCATTTATTCCGTAGCAAAAAATTGAGAATATTGGCTTTTTCATGTTTAATTCCAATTTTCACGCTTTTCTTCATGGTTGCAGTACAAACTATTTATGTAAATAAAACAGTAACCGCTTTAACAAACAATATCGAAATCGTATCTCCTTACATAAGTGATCTTGAATATAAAAAACTAAAATCAGCTTTTCATTTAATGAATTCCAGAGCAGATTATGATTCTTTATGTGATTCATTAAATAGAATCGCAGATGAAAATCAGCTTCAGCTAAAATAACCATTTTCCTAATTCCCAGCCAATTATGATCGCTATACAAAGGCATATTCTTTTGAGTATGTCTTTTTTATTACTCTCCACCTCTCTCACCCCTTTTCTTCTAATGCTTCTGTTACAAATAGATAATCTCGTGTTTTCACATTTTTTCTTAGTGTTATACGTTCTGTACCGTCATCTCTGACATTTAGATAATCCACATAAAAATGTCGATTTTGTAATTTTTCTGTAATTTTTATGTAATATTTTTCTTGAAAAATGCATTTTTTTGTAATATACTACCGTTAGTAACTTTCGCTCGTACTACAACACCAAAGAAAGGAATCCATCAGCATGAAAACTTGCTTTATTGTTTGCCCCATCGGAAACGATGACACTGAAACCAGGAAGCGTTCTGACACTCTCTTTAAGCATGTAATTTCACCCGTATGTGATGAATGTAATTTCACTCCCATACGTATTGATAGAGAAAACACAAATGGTTCTTTAACAGACGAAATATTTAAACATATTTGCGAAGATGATTTGGTTATTGCAGACCTGACAGAAAATAACCCAAATGTTTTCTACGAAATAGGATATCGCGCAGCTCTGGATAAGCCCGCCATCCACTTAATGTCAAAAAATGCTTCTATTCCATTTGATGTTTCAACTATACGAACTTATTTTTATGATTTATCCGATTTAGATAATGTTGCAGAAATGAAAGAACGTTTAATCCAAACAATACAAAACATCGACTTCGCTCCTGCTGAATCTAAAACCTCAAATCAGCAAACTAGTAGCACTATGTTTAATGCACAACTTCTTCAAGAAATTTACAAAGTACAGGACAGCATCGCAAAATTAGAAAGTTCTATCAATGCTAAGGACTCTTCCATGATATCCGTTTTAGCTGATAAACTAATTAGCAGTAATGCAAAATCACCAGAAACAACCCTGATTGAAACATTACTTCCAAAACTGCTTGACAATCCAGAACAGTTTAATAAATTTACAGAGTTTGCCAATAAGCTTCCTAAAAAATAATGGTTTTCATGATATCTGCATAAATCATATCCAAATATGGTTTAGCGATACCCATTTGAAAGTCTGGTGAAACATTCTCCACACATACTGTCACGGAAAATATTTCGCCAGACTTTTCAAATCCAATTTTCCGCGAAAAATTCTTTGTTACTCTTTCTTCCATTCTTTTCACGCTCCTTTCTCACCTAATACACCAGACGCACCTATTAATAAATAATCCACATCTGTCCCAAACATTTTCGACATCCGAAGAAGAGCTGAGCTTGGAACATCTGTTTCTTCATTGATCCAGTTGTAATAAGTTTTAGTAGACACATTAAGCTTTTTAGCCAGCTCTTCCTTTGTCCAGCCCTTCCGGACACGCTCTGCTTCAATACTCCTGAGCATTTTTCACCTCTTTTCTGCTCAAATCGAGCATTTATGCTTGTATAATATATCCATTTCGAGCATTTGTCAATAGCTTTGTAAAATAATTTGCTCGTTTTGAGCATTTAATTATTGACACTATGAAATAAATTACATATAATGAGCACAAAGGAGGTATCTATCAATGACTTTTGGAGAACGACTTACCGAATTACGCATTTCTGCTGGGTATACTAAAAGAAATGAATTTGCAGATAAACTCGGAATTCCTAGCACTACTTTAAGAAATTATGAAACTGATGTTAGAGAGCCAGGTCATACATTTCTAAAACAAATTTCTGAATTTTTTAATGTATCTGTAGATTATTTATTAGGCTTAACTGACGAAAAAGAAATTTTAAATTCCTTTCGTTTAAAAGCTACAGAATATGAACATATCCAAAAATACCGTGCACTTGATCCCTATGGTCAGGACATTGTTGATACTATATTAGACAAAGAAACCGCCCGCATAAAAGAATACGGCTCACTTACAACTCCGACTATCGTAGAATACCAGTCACATCCAGACAGCAAGATCATCGTTCTTCCTTATTTCCGTGCCGGTGTCTCTGCTGGATCTGGAATATTTATTCTTGGAAACGAAGCTGAAGATGAAATAGAACTTCCGAACCTCCCGGAATATGCTGCTGCCGACTTTGCCATTGATGTCAATGGTCAGAGTATGGAGCCTGAATTTTCTGATAAAGATATTGCCCTGGTAAACCAGGATGCTGAAATGCAATTAGGTGATATCGGGGTATTTGTGATAAACGGAAATGCTTTTATAAAAGAATTAGGTGAAAAAGAATTAATCTCCCATAATAAGGATTTCAAAAATATTGCTATTCATAGTGGTGATAATATCGTCTGTATGGGAAAAGTAATAGGAAAAGTTAAATAAGAATATAAAAAGAGCCCCTGATCAGGACTCTTGACGCATAATCGTTATAGTAATTGATTTTAAAGTATAAAAGTAGAAAGGAAGTGTCCACAATGATGTATCCCTATTTAACCTTAAACGATGATACAGAAATTACTCATTCCGAAGTACGTCCAGATGGCCGTGTGAAAGTTTATATTGAAACTCCGGATGAAAAAGACGGTTTTCATGATGCCACCTGCTATCTTCCAGATTATACATGGGAAAGTATTCACGGATATTCTGATCAGGAAATGGAATATTTCAATCGCCTGATTCGTGACAATGCTCATCTTATTCTGGAATTTGCCCAGAAAGGAGGCGTATTGAATGCCTCAAATTTTTAGGATTGGCTCCTATATCGTTTACTTCTGGTCAAACGAAGGAATACCCTTAGAGCCCGTTCACGTTCATATTGCAGAAGGAAGAGCCTCCGCAAATGCTACCAAAGTCTGGATCACACGCTCCGGCCACACTCTTCTTTGTAATAATAATTCAAAGATTCCACCAAAAATCTTACGTATCATCATGAGAATGATAGAAGCCAACAGTTCTGAAATTATTGAACGCTGGGTAGATCAGTTTAATGAGCAATCTTTCTACTGTTAGATCAGCTTGCGCGGATCCTGGGATATCAGAAAGAACTTATAGAACTACGGCTGAAATAATAGCAACTTGTAAGTAATTCTTACAAGTTCAACTATTCGGAATTTCCGAACAGTTAAGAAATGACTGGAGGTACTAATGAACCAAGAAGAATTTGAAGCAAAAATAATGGAAATACGAAACAGAGTACTTTCAAAAGCTCTCACTCCTGAAGAGGAAAATGGCTATACTGAATCTTTATTTGAATCAATTAAACATGTCAATGAGTACGGACAAGAATTTTGGTATGCCCGAGATCTGCAGATTGCATTAGAATACACCGAATGGAGAAACTTTTCTAAAGTTATCGACAAAGCAATTCTTGCATGCACAAACAGTGGAAATGTAACTTCTGATCATTTTGTTGAGGTCAACAAAACGATAGCTATGCCTAAGACTGCCACCAAAGAAGTTTTAGATTATGAACTTTCACGATATGCTTGTTATCTAATCGTACAAAACGGTGACCCCAGAAAAAAAGTAATTGCACTTGGTCAAACCTATTTTGCAGTAAAAACACGCCAACAAGAATTAATTGAGAATTTTGAATCTCTAGAAGAAGATCAGAAACGCCTGGCCATCCGTAATGAAATGAAAGAACACAACAAGCTTCTAGTAGCTGCTGCAAAAGATGCTGGATTTGAAACTTCTCTGGAATACGCTACTTTCCAAAATTACGGCTACATGGGGTTGTATGGAGGTTTAAAAGCTCAAGATATTAAAAATCGCAAAAAATTAAAAAAGAATCAGAATATTCTGGATCATATGGGTTACGAAGAGCTTGCAGCCAATTTATTCCGTGCTACCCAGACCGAAGCTAAATTACGTCGTGATAATATTCAAGGTAAAGAAAATGCCAACAAAACGCACTTTGACGTAGGAAAAAAAGTACGCCAAACAATCGCCGATCTTGGTGGCACTATGCCTGAAGATCTTCCTACACCAGAAAAAAGTATTCAGCAGCTCGAACGTGAACAGCAAAAGCGACTTAAATAGTAAAAGACCGCCCCTGCGCCAACAGGAACGGCCTCTTACATAGATTTTCTCTTGCCGGACACCCGGAAAGATATAATCAGTCTCAACACCTGAATTATATCATCTCCAGGACGTCTGTGCAAGGGGCGTCTTTTTTGTACTCATTTTTACCCTCAAAACCAGAGATTTATAATTGCGACATCGCAAATGAAAGGAGAATGATATATGGGACAGTTAAGAACACGGAAACGAGGTTCAACATGGCAATACAGTTTTGAAGCTGCACCTGTTGACGGAAAAAGAAGATCTATCTCAAAAGGGGGATTTCGCACAAAGGCCGAAGCTCTTGCCGCAGGTACTCAGGTTCTCAATGAATACAACACATCCGGACAAGCTTTCACACCTACTGAAATAAGCGTATCAGATTATCTGGATTATTGGTTTGAGAACTATTGCAGAGTTAATTTAAAATATAATACACAGCTGGGTTATCTCTATATTGTAGAAAACCGGCTAAAACCACGATTCGGCCAATACCGTCTAAAATCTCTCACGACTGCTACTATTCAGGAATATGTAAACCAGTTAAAAATTGACGGACTTGCAAAATCTTCTGTCCTTGGGATTTTACGGGTATTGTCCGCATCCTATGAATATGCCATAGAGCCTCTGCAATATGTCCGTGAAAATCCATGCAGCCGAGTAAAACTGCCAAAGTTCGAAAAGGTCCCAAAAGAACGATATATTATCCGTCCTGATGAATTCAAAAAAATCCTGGAGCGCTTCCCGGAAGATAATAATTTTTATTTACCACTCATGATAGGATACTATACCGGCTTACGGATCAGCGAAGCTTTTGCTCTTTGTTGGAACGATATCGATATGGAGAACCGGACATTGTCTGTAAAGAAGACTGTTGTAAAACGTAACTATGGTGTTGACGTACGAAAAGTACTGGAACAAAAAGGAAAAAAAGAAGAAAAATCGGCCTGGTATTTTGGCACTCCAAAAACAAAAAATTCTATCCGCACGATTAAATTTGGAGATACTCTCTATCAGGCATTAAAACATGCACGCATTAAACAGAAAAAAGACCGCCTGTTATATGGGGAATATTATACTGATCACTATTTAAAACCTGAGACAGATGAGAAAGGAAATACGATCCAGCGCATTATATCGGTTGAACACAGCATCAGCTGTACACTTCCACGTATTGATTTTTTATGCGTCCGGGAAAATGGTGAATTTCTCTCTCCTGATTCTTTTAAATATTGCGCTAGAGTTATCCACCATGAACTGAAAATGGCATTTGATTATCACTCTCTCAGACATACAGTAAGCGCATAATTTCTGGGTAACTTTTCATCTGCCGTTTTGTAGTCCATAATGATGATAGTAAATAGATTTTTACTCCGCTCCGTTGATAGGAGATAGAAATTCACTACACATGGAGGTTTCATTATGGCTGACAAACGTGCCTCAGGACGTTCTTTGGATGAATGGATGGATCTGGTAACTGAATGCAGACAAAGCGGTCTGACGGATGCTGCATGGTGCAATGAACATGGGATTTCTCCCAGCTGTTTTTACAATGCGGTTACCCGTCTTCGTAAAAAGGCCTGCCAGATACCTGAGCCAGCTGGAAAAGCCAGCACTCTGGACCTTACATCCCACAAACAGGATGTGGTCCAGATCACCATAGAGCCGGAGGATTCTCCCTGCTGGATGCATTGAAGGAGCCGTTATGTTAGCGGATATTTCCAGTGTTGATGCAATCTATATCGTCTGCGGCAGGACAGACATGCGCAAATCCATTGATGGATTGTGTGCCATTATCCATGACCAGTTTTCCATGGAAATTGACCATGCACTTTTCCTTTTCTGCGGCCGTAAATGTGACCGGATCAAAGCTATTCTGAAAGAACCGGATGGCATTGTCATGATCTACAAACGGCTGACTGCCCAGGGTTCCTACCGGTGGCCAAGAGACAGATCAGAGGTCCGCAATCTTACATGGCGTGAGTTCGACTGGCTGATGTCAGGCATTGATATTGAACAGCCTAAAGCCATAAAGACCACATGATTTTCGCGGAAAAAGATGCATAAAAAAGGCCTTATATTCCCGGTATTTTCGGCATTTTCAGGTACTGAAAAACCGCTGTTTTGCTGGGAAAAACCTCTGTTTTCTGGTATAATAAGAGTATCAGGAACAGGAGGAAAAAGCAGTGGCAGACAGTTCTAAAGATATCCAGCTGCGAGAGCTGAAGGACATGATCCATGATCTTCAAAAAATGATAAAAACGCTTCAGGCAACTGTCGATGCTGCCAACAAACGGGAAGAAGCCCTTACGCAGGAAAGAGACAACCTGAAAGAAGAAGTCGATCTTCTCCGGAAAAAGCTTTTTGGCACCTCCAGTGAAAAGCGTGTCCTTGACATTCCTGGGCAGCTGAACTTTTTTAATGAAGCAGAACTGGAACAGGATCCTGCATTGGCGCAGGTGGAAGAACTGGAAGCATCTTCTTCTGAAAAAACTCCAAAGAAACGCAAAGCCAGGGCAGCTGATGCAGAACGTTTCAAAGGGATCCCGGTGGAAAAAGAATATCTGGATCTTTCTGAGAAAGAGAAAAACTGTCCTGTCTGCGGTACGGCTCTGAAACAGATCGGTGAAGAGTTTGTCCGCCGTGAACTGGTTTTTATTCCGGCAAGGCTGAAAGTGCGTGAGTATTACAGCAGGAATTATGAATGCCCGCAGTGCAGTCAGCATGGGATCCCTGTTATTAAAAAGGGAAAAGATGGCCGGCCACATATGCTTTACGGAATGGCTTGTGCAGGCACCGTTGCATGGGTGATGTACCAGAAGTTCTGTAATGCGCTGCCTTATTTCCGTCAGGAAAAAGACTGGAAACAGTATGGGGCATCCATTACCCGGAAGACAATGGCAAACTGGGTGATCCAGAACTCGGAAGCATTTTTCCTTCCAATGTATGAATATTTCCAACGGAAGCTTTTGGAAAGGGAATTTGCAATGGCAGACGAAACACCGCTTCAGGTGCTGCATGAACCAGGACGCCGTGCCCAGACACAGTCTTACATGTGGCTGTTCCGCAGCGGGGAAGATGGTTTACCGCCGATCATCCTCTATAAATACTCAGAAACCCGAGCCGGGGAAAATGCTGTGGATTTCCTCCGCGGTTTTAAAGGATACCTGATGTGTGACGGATACAGCGGGTATAACAAAGTGCCGGATGCGAAACGCACAGCCTGCTGGGCGCATATCAGAAGATACCTGACCGATGCCATTCCAAAAGGAAAGGCACTGGATTACACCCAGCCTTCCGTACAGGGCGTGATGTACATCAATCAGCTCTTCCATCTGGAAGACATAATAAAGGCAAAACATACTTCCTTCGATGCTATTAAAAAGGCGCGTCTTGAAAAAGAAAAGCCGGTAGTAGAAGGCTTTTTGTCGTGGCTTGACCAGCAGGCTCCTGTCCGCGGAAGCCGTATGGATAAGGCAGTCACTTACATCCAGAACCGCCGTTCCTATCTTACTACCTATCTGGAAGATGGGCGATGCAGTTTTTCTAATAATCTTAGTGAAAATGCGATCCGTCCGTTTACTGTCGGGCGAAAGAACTGGTTGTTCTGTGATACTCCTAACGGAGCACAGGCCAGTGCTCTTGTATATTCGATGGTAGAAATAGCAAAAGCAAATGGAGTAAACGTCTATCACTATCTTACCTATCTGCTTGAGAAAATGCCTTCTAATAGGATGAGTGACGAGGAGTTAGAGCTCCTGGCACCGTGGAATGAAAACGTCAAAACTGAGATCCAACGCCGCGTAAATAACACAGATCAATCGGATGTGAATTGTCAAGGTACTCCGGCTACTGAGAAGTAGCCGGGTAATTTTTTAACTATGGCTGAAATTTATGCGCTTACGACATACACACGCCACTCTCCTAATAGAAAATGGTGCTGATATCAAGGATGTCCAAATGCGTCTTGGACATGCTGACATCAACACCACCTTGCAGATCTACACCCACGCCACCGAAAAAATGGCAGGACGAAGCGTAGAGATTTTTGAAAAAGCTGTAAGCCTTTGACAACATCTGAAAAAAGCGTTGTCAAATCGTAGTCAAGGGCACTTTCGTAGTCACCCAAAGTGCCCGAAAAACCTTATTTTACGCGGACCAGCTTGGCTATTGTTTCACAGTTTGCAGTTGCCGGAAACATATCAACTGCAACTGCTCTTTCCAGTTTATAGCCTCTCTCCTGTAAAATCACCAGATCTCTTACCAGACTGGTAGGTTTACAGGAAATATACACCAGGTGATCTACGCCAAACTTGATAATCCGGTCTAATGCTTTGGGATGGATTCCGTCTCTTGGCGGGTCTAAAATAATAAGATCAGGCTTTTCAGTTATTTCATCGATTACTTTTAATACATCCCCGGCAATAAATTCGCAGTTATGCAGACCATTTGCCTCTGCATTCTCCCGTGCTGCGCCTACTGCCTCTTCTACGATCTCCACACCAACTACCTTCTTTGCTACCGGCGCTATGATCTGGGAAATAGTTCCTGTTCCGCTGTATAAGTCGAAGACTACTTTGTCTTTTGTCTCTCCTACATAACCTCTTGCTGTCTCATAAAGTACCTCTGCTCCCAGGGAATTGGTCTGGAAAAAGGAAAATGGAGTAATCTGAAACTTTAAACCTAACAGCTCCTCATAAAAATAGCCTTTCCCATAAAGCACCGTAGTTTCATCGCTCTGCACCACATCAGCCAGTGTATCATTGCGGATATGAAGGATCCCTGCAAAACTTCCTTCCATTTTAAGCCCTAACAGTGTTTCTTTCCACTCTTCTAACAATACCTTCTCTGCCTCTAGAGATTCCGGCATACCCAAAGCACCTGTCTGGCCGGAAGTTACCAAAGCTACCAGAATCTCTCCTGTTTTTACGGCTCTTCGCACCAGCAAATGCCTTAAATAACCTTCATGCTGCAGCTTTCTGTAATATCCCATTCCTTTTTCTGTAAAATACTCCAAAGTTGCAGTTAATATTTTTCGGAAATCTTCATGGACAATATGACACTGAGGAGTATTTACAATATCATAAAAACTGCCTCTGCGATGCATTCCCAGCGCCAATGGTCCGCCTTTGTACTCATCTCCAAAAGAGAACTCCATTTTATTTCTGTATCCATCTGAAATCGGGCTTCCTTTAATACCTTCAAATTCATAAGAATCGCAGACGCTGTCTAACAGTGCCTTGATCTGTCCCTCTTTGATCTTTAACTGTTCTTCATAAGGAAGGCTCTGGTACAGGCAGCCGCCGCATACACCAAAATGAGGACATGCACTTTCCCTGCGTTCCAATGCAGATGCTTCCATGACCTCTAAAAGCCGTCCCTCGCACTTGCCATTTCTTTTTTTATTGATCACAAATCGCACCCTCTGCCCTGGAATAGCATTTTTTACGACCACCTTTTCCTCATTTACATGAAGAATCCCCTTGTTAGGGAATTCTACCTTTTCTACAACCGCTTCGTAAATTTCGCCTTTTTTCACGTTTTTGCTCCTTATCTCATTGTGTACTCTGTTTCTATCACTTATTTATCATAAAAATAATCAGATGGCAACCAATACCCAATAAAAGCGTGTCCCTCTATATGAGACACGCTTTTAATCGTAAACATTCACACCTGTTACGTTTTCTTAATTTTATTCAGCCTTTTCTTCTTTCTTTTCGCTTTTCTTTTCCTCTGCCTTCTCATCCTCGAAGAAGTCATCGTCGAAATCATCATCAAAATCATCTTCAAAATCTTCCAGATAATCCGGAGTAAAGAAACGGTATACTGCATATGCAATACCTGCAACTGCTGCTACTGCGCCAATAATAGCCAGTACCCAGAGGATACAGTTTTTCTTCTTTTCATCTTCTTCTCTCTTGTGGATCAGATCATTGATACGGCTGGTATTCATCAGTTCTTCTACACGGCTTAAAGCCTCTTTTCCCATGGTATCCCATCTTTCTCTGTCAAATCTGTTCATAGCAGGTCCATCCTTTCTGCATTGATTATCTTTTTAAATCATCCACAAATGCTGCCTTAGGCAGCCACTTTTTCTATGATTACTTTATTATAACACGAAGGCATAAATTTTACTACTGTTTGTCAAAGGATATTCGCAAGTCTCCTCCTTCACAGTTACTGTTCATGCGTTGCATGACCAGCAACCCTTCACAACTGTTTATTACTTTTTTGATTTAGTTAAATGCGTTCCAGCTTCGCAAAACCAGCCAGCATCTTCTTTTGACCGCCTTTATCAAACTCCACAGTCACCTCATAATCCCTGCTTCCGTCAATGATCTCTTTTACGGTTCCTTCTCCGAATTTGGCATGTTTTACACGGTCTCCTTCTTTGTAATCAAGGGAAGCCGCTTTTTGAACTGTAAACGTCTTGCCAAAGCCCGGTTTCTTCTTTGGTTCCAGGCTCTGCATGCCGCTTCCATAACCACTCATTCCGGCATTTTTGCTGCTTCCATAACCTGATCCCATGCTGTTTCCAGCCGGTGAAACGTTTTTGGATGCATAGGCATTATATCCCATTCCAAACCGACTGGCGCTGCTTTTGCTGACCTGATTCCACGGAAGACCCGAATCCTCAAAGTCCTCCCTTTTTTCCATTCCAAGGACTGGCTGTAATTTATCTGCATCTAAAAGTTCCGACGGGATTTCATCAATAAAACGACTGGGCTTAGACCATCGGGTCTCTCCGTTTATCATACGCTGTCTGGCTGCAGTCAGCACCAGTTCTTTCTTTGCGCGGGTAATACCAACATAGCAAAGTCTGCGTTCTTCCTCCATCTCCGTTTTATCATCAGCCATAATAGACATTATTCCCGGAAAAAGACCATCTTCCATGCCTACCAGATATACCTTTGGAAATTCCAGTCCCTTTGCACTGTGAAGTGTCATCAAAGTCACTCTGTCCTCAGAATCATCTACATTGTCAATATCAGCTACCAATGCCACCTGCTCTAAGAATTCATCCAGTGTCGGATGTTCGCTGTCCTCTTCATAAGCAGCCGCCTTATTGATCAATTCCTCAATATTTTCCAGACGGGTCTGGGCCTCGATCTCACCTTCTTCCTGAAGTTCTTCCTCATAGCCTGTGTCTTCCAGAATATGGTCGATCAGGTCTTTTATAGAATATTCCTCTGAATGAGCCATGGCCCGAAAAGCTTCCATCTGTGCGATAAAACGGCCGATCTTTTCAGCTGCTTTGCCAATACCGGGAATCTGCTTCGCTTCTTTTAAAGTATCATAAAAACTCATATTATGTTCCGATGCAAAAGCCGTCACTCTTCCAATGGTAGTCGCTCCGATCCCACGCTTAGGCACATTGATGATACGGATCACAGACAGATCATCCACGCCATTGGCAATGGTCTTTAAATACGCCAGCACATCTTTGATCTCTTTACGCTGATAGAAATTAACGCCGCCTACCAGTCTGTAAGGCACATTATAGAATATACACCGCTCTTCTAACAAACGGGACTGGGCATTGGTTCTGTAGAGCACTGCCTGGTCCTGATAAGAATAAGCGCTGTCACGGATCTGACGCACCACAAAATCTGCCTCATCCTTTGCCGTATCAAACTGCTTAAATAAAATTTTATCTCCTTCGCCGTTAGCAGTCCAAAGTGTTTTATCCTTCCGTCCAAAATTGTGTCGGATCACCCCATTGGCCGCATCCAGAATATTCTGGGTAGAACGATAATTCTGCTCCAGCTTGATCACCTTTGTACCCGGAAATGTGTTTTCAAAGCTTAAGATATTCTGGATATCTGCACCTCTGAACCGGTAAATTGACTGATCATCATCACCAACCACACAAAGATTGCGGTATTTTGAAGCCAGAAGGCTCACCAGCTTAAACTGGGCCATATTTGTATCCTGATACTCGTCCACCATAATATAGCGGAAACGTTCCTGGTAATAATCCAGCACCTGCGGATTATTCTGGAACAGTTCCACCGTTTTTACGATCAGATCATCAAAGTCCAGGGCATTATTTTTCTTTAACTGCTTCTGATACTCCCTATAGATCTCACCTGTTTTCTTTTCCCTGAAATCTGCGCCTGCATTTAACAGAAATTCTTCCGGAGTGATCAGCTTATCCTTTGCAGAAGAGATTGCTGCCAGAACAGCCCTCTCTTTAAACTGCTTTGTATCAATATCCATTGCCTTAAAGACCTGGCGCATTAACGTTTTCTGGTCATCACTGTCATAAATAGAAAAGCTGGTCGTATATCCCAGACTTTCAATATGACGGCGCAGAATACGCACACAGGAAGAATGAAACGTACTGACCCATATACTTTCCGCTCCAAAGCCAACCAGATTATCCACACGTTCCCGCATTTCTCCTGCTGCTTTGTTGGTAAAGGTAATCGCCATAATGTTCCATGGATTTACCTCGCACTCATCGATCAGATAAACGATCCTGTGGGTCAGGACTCTTGTCTTTCCCGAACCGGCACCCGCAAGTATGAGAAGCGGACCATCTGTATGTAAGACTGCCTCTTTCTGTTTTGGATTTAATGTATCATAAATGCTCATATTTTACCGCCTTTTATTTGCTGTCTGCTCCTGAAATCCACATAAAAAACAGATATGCAGATCCTTTCAGGAAAATATTTTCTACAAGTCATTTAAGTATAGCATCCCTCTGCTTATCCTGCAAGCAGGTTACTATTCATGCATTGCATAAACAACAACGGAATTTACCATGACTTCACATTTAAATACGGCAAATTCCCGCTGCCACTACATTATCGCAAACACTTTCGGTTCTAAAAATACCTACCCGTGTACAGTAACGCAAACAGCCATTTGTTTCTGAAATGAATAACTATTTCCTCTTGTCATATAGTTTTGAATACTATATAATATATATAGCAATGTGACAACATAGACCGAGGTGACTTTTAATGAAAACAAATGAAGAACGGCTTCAGGATCTTTTCGCTTATCTTGACCGACAGACACACGTACAGCCAGAAGAGATTCCCAATATCGACCTGTATATGGATCAGGTTACAACCTTTATGGAAGAACATTTAAAGAACACCAGACGGTATGAAGACGACAAGGTCCTTACCAAGACCATGATCAATAATTACGCCAAAAACAATCTTCTCCCGCCACCTGTAAAAAAGAAATATTCCAAAGAACACATGCTTATGCTGATCTTTATCTACTATTTTAAAAGCCTGCTGTCTTTTAAGGATATTGAAGAACTGTTCCGCCCCATCACTGCCAAGCATTTTACAGGTCATGGTTCCAGTCTTTCTCTGGAAGACATTTACAGAGAAGTTTTCACTTTGGAAGACGGAGAAATGTCTTCTATCAAGGCCGATATTACCTCTAAATTCGAAAAGGCCATGGGCACTTTTCAGGATGTTTCTGACGAAGAAGGTGACCGTGATTACCTGAAACTTTTCTCTTTTATCTGTGAACTTTCTTTTGATGTTTACATGAAAATGCAGATGATCGAGAAGCTGACGGATCAGCTGAGGACAGAGCATCCGGATCCTAAAAAGAAATGATTTCATAAGGCAGACACCCAAAGCTCCTTGTCCGCTGCAAGCAAGAAGATACAAGGCTGAACTGTAACATAATTCTTTTTTCAAAAAAATCATTTTTCCATAATTTACCATTTATATCCCCTGTTTTTGAAAGCAACTGCGGTTATCTTCAAAAACAGGGGATTTTCGTTATTCTTGGTCAAAATGAGCGCTTACAATTTTTTTGAGATTACATAAATTTTTTTGAGATTACTGTTGCTTTTTGTTTATTCTATGGTAAAATAGAAATATAAATGGTCGGTTTATTATACGTTTTTACAATTCATTTATCCCTACCTTGAAAGGAGAATTATACATATGTCTACATTCTTTGTAAACGGCAAGTCTGTGACAACAACTCGTAAGCAGTCCCTTCTTCGGTTCCTGCGTGATGAGCTGAAGCTGACTTCCGTAAAAGATGGATGCAGTCAGGGAGCCTGCGGTGCATGTACCGTTATCATTGACGGTGAAACCTGCCGTGCATGTGTGCCTACTACGGACACATTAGAGGGCCGCAATATTATTACCGTAGAAGGTCTGTCTGACTGGGAATCCAAAGTCTACACCTATGCATATGGGGAAGCAGGCGCTGTACAGTGCGGTTTCTGTATTCCTGGCATGGTTATGTGTACCAAAGCACTGTTAGATAAAAATCCGGATCCTACAGAAGCCGAGATCCGTTATGCCATCCGCAACAACTACTGCCGCTGCACCGGTTATGTAAAGATCATCGCAGCGATCCGTCTTGCAGCCAAGATCAAACGTGAAGGAATCATCCCAGAAGCTGGTGCTAATGACTGGAAGATCGGTTCCAGAGTCCATCGTCTGGACGTAGAAGAAAAAGTTTTAGGATACGGCAAATATCCAGATGACTTCTACTTTGACAACATGTGCTACGGATCAGCTGTACGAAGTAAATATCCCAGAGCCCGTGTGCTTTCTATTGATATTTCTGCAGCAAAGGCACTTCCTGGTGTTGTAGCAGTGCTTACTGCCAAAGATATTCCTGGTGAAAATAAAGTTGGACACTTAAAGCATGACCAGTATACTCTGATCCCGGTAGGCGGCCTGACCCACTATCTTGGCGATGCTGTTGCACTGGTGGTTGCAGAAGACAGAGAAACTCTTGAAAAAGCAAAAAAACTGGTAAAAGTAGAATATGAAGTCCTTCCGGCTGTCCACAACATTGAGGAAGCTGCTGCCCCAGATGCACCATTGGTATATGATGAAGAAACCTCCAACGTACAGGCATACAAGCATGTCTGCCGCGGCAACGCTGATGAAGCTATTAAAAATTCCGCACACGTTATTTCCCATCATTTTGAAACTCCGTGGACTGAGCATGCATTCCTGGAACCGGAGTGTGCTGTTTCCTATATGGATAGTGACGGCGATGTTTTCCTGCTCACCACTGACCAGTCTTCCCACACCACACTTCATGAGTGTTCCCTTATGTTGGGAAGCAAGAAAGTAAAAGTCCAGAATGCTTTGGTAGGAGGCGGTTTCGGCGGCAAAGAGGACATGTCTGTCCAGCACCACGCAGCACTGATGACCTACTGCACAGGACGTCCAGTTAAAGTAAGCCTTACAAGAGCTGAATCCCTTCTGGTACATCCAAAGCGTCATCACTTTGTTATGGATTTCACCATGGGCTGTGATGAAAACGGGAAGATCATGGGCGTTAAAGCAAAGGTTGCTTCTGATACCGGTGCTTTTGCTTCCCTTGGAGGTCCTGTTTTAGAGCGTGCCTGCACCCATGCAGCCGGACCTTATGCTTATGAAAACTTCGAAATTGAAGGAACTGCTTATTATACAAATAACCCGCCTGCTGGCGCTTTCCGCGGTTTCGGCGTAACACAGACCTGTTTTGCAACAGAAACCCTTCTTAACATGATGGCAGACGAGATCGGCATCACTCCATGGGAGATCCGCTACCGCAATGCTATCCGTCCAGGCGGCGTCCTTCCAAATGGACAGATTGTTGATAATTCCACCGGATTGGTCGAAACGCTGGATGCCGTAAAAGAAGAATATGATGCTGCTGTAGCTGCAGGAAAAGCAGTCGGACTTGCCTGTGCCATGAAAAATGCCGGCGTAGGCGTTGGTATCCCTGACTGGGGCCGAGTAAAACTGATCGTTGAAGATGATGCAAAGCTACACATTTATACCGGTGCTTCCTGCATTGGCCAGGGACTGGGTACAGTTCTGGTGCAGATGGTAGTTACCAACACAGATCTGACAAGAGACCAGATCGTTTATGAGCGGAGTAATACCTGGATCGCACCTGATTCCGGGGATACTTCCGGTTCCCGCCAGACTTTAGTTACAGGTGAAGCCTGCCGCCGTGCCTGCGAGAAAGTAATGGAAGCTAAAAATGCCAGCGAACATCATTCCTTAGACGATCTTAAGGGCCAGGTATTCTATGGCGAATATCTTGCAAAAACTGATCCATTAGGTGCTGATGTTCCTAACCCGGTATCTCACGTAGCTTACGGTTACGCTACACAGATGTGTATTGTTGATCCAAAGACCAAAAAGATTGAAAAATTAGTTGCTGCCCATGATGTAGGTAAAGCTGTAAATCCATTATCCTGCGAAGGTCAGATTGAAGGCGGTGTAGTTATGTCTATGGGATATGCCTTAAGAGAACGCTATCCAATCGATGATAACTGCAAGCCAATTGAAAAATATGGTTCTTTAGGTCTTTTCCGTGCTCATGAAGTACCTGAGATCGAAGCTATCGTTATTGATAAACCTGGTCTGGATGTAGCCTGCGGAGCTATTGGTATCGGTGAGATCACCTCTATTCCTACTGCTCCTGCTATTACAGATGCTTATTATCGCTGTGACGGAGAGCGCCGCTACAGTCTTCCGATTTCCGGAACACCTTACGAAAGGAGGTTCTAATCATGGCTGTTAAAAAGAAATTTCCATATCGTTCTGCTTTTGTAGCCTGCAATGGAGGATGCCATGTAACAGAAGGCACCAGCTGTTCCTATGGCTGTATAGCCTGTGGAAAATGTATAGAAAGCTGTAAATTCGGTGCCATTCACCTGAATGAATACGGTGTAGCAGAAATAGATGAAGAAAAATGTATCGCCTGCGGCCGCTGCACACGGGAATGCCCTCAGCACATCATCCACTTGCACGATTGCGCTAATACCATTGCTGTAAAATGTTCTAACAAGGATAAAGGCAAAGATGCAAGAAATGTCTGTTCTGTCAGCTGCATCGGCTGCGGAATCTGCGAAAAGACATGTACTGCCAGTGCTATTCATGTAGAAGACAACTGCGCAGTGATTGATGAAGCTTCCTGCCTAAGCTGCGGTATGTGCGCAGTAAAATGTCCACGGCATGCTATCTATGACCTTAGAGGTATTTTTACAAAAGTGAGATAACTATTATGATACCAAGCGGAATTTCCTGGTATACAAAAAACGGGCCTAGCAGCCACATAAACAGCTGCCAGAGCCCGTTTTTCTCACTCTTCTATTTTACAGAGCATATTTTCCTCTCTTAAGAAATTCACCCTTCTTCTCTTCTACTACTTTTCCATCTTTTACAGCCTGCAGTCCCCGTAAGAATACACTTTCTACTCTTCCAGTCACTTTTGTGCCTTCAAATGGAGCATAATCCACATTCTGAACCTGATCTTTTGCGGTGATCACATCCTCCACACCTGTACGCATGATCACAAGGTCTGCATCGCTTCCCGGAGCAATGACTCCTTTTCTTGGATATAATCCATACAGCTTTGCAGGATTTTCAGACAGAACACGGCACATATCTTCTTTTGTGATCCGTCCCTGATCTACACCATATGTATAGATCAGAGTTCCTCTGGTCTCTGCGCCTGGCATGCCGCCTGGAATCTTGGTAAAGTCGCCTTCTCCCAGCTTCTTCTGTTCTGTAGTAAAACTGCAGTGATCTGTAGAAATCGTCTGGATCGTACCATCTGCCAGACCTTTCCACAGACAGTCCTGATCCTCTTTCTTTCTTAAAGGCGGTGCGCATACATATTTTGCACTTTCAAAACCAGGAAGTTCATACAGACTGTCATCCATCAGCAGATACTGCGGACAGGTTTCCACATAAACCTTCTGTCCTCTCTTGCGTGCCTGTGCGATCACGTCATATCCTTCTTTGCAGGTCAGATGTACCACAACAACCGGAACATCCGCAACTTCTGCCAGACGTAAAAGTCTTCCGATTGCTTCTGCCTCTGCTGCTGCCGGTCTTGTCTTTGGATGACTGGAAACACCCATTTTTCCTGCTGCCTTTGCTTCTTCCTGTAAAGCTGCGATCATACCGCTGTTTTCACAGTGTACTCCTGTGATACCGCCGGTTTCTTTTAATCTCTGCAGGATCTCAAATAAAGTCTTATCATCTACCTGGGTATCATAAGTCATATACAATTTAAAAGAGGTAATCCCCTCATCCATCATATCCTGCACTTCTTTTGAAACAGAAGGATTCCAGTCTGTAATGGACATATGGAAGCTATAATCACAAGAGCACTTTCCATCTGCTTTTTCATGCCAGTTTTTTAAACCTTCTGCCAGCGTTTCTCCCGGATACTGGGTTCCAAAATCGATAATTGTAGTAGTACCGCCTCTTAAAGCCGCCTTTGTACCAGTAGTAAAATCATCAGCAGTGACTGTTCCTGCCACATGAAGATCAAAATGGGTATGTGCATCAATAAAACCAGGGAAAATCAGGCATCCTGACGCATCCATTTCCTTATCTCCCGGCTGTGCCAGCTTCCTGATCTCTTCTGCTGTTCCTGTAGCTGCAATCTTTTCCCCGTCAATCAGGATATCTGCCGAAAAACTTCCGCTTCCTGTAACTATGGTTCCGTTTTTAATGATCTGTCTCATATTCTTCAGCCTCCTTTATAATAACAGCTCATAGCATCCTTCTGTTACGATCTGTTCTTCATCGATCAGCTGCTCCAGAGAAACTCTATCCGCAACCGGCGCACACCAGGCCATTCCACAGCCTGCACTAATCTGCCGCGGAACCGGGATCAGGCGTCCTGGTGCCTCTTTTCCTTTTGCCGTTGCTTCCATTTTCATTGCCATTGTGGTAGTTGGAAATGCAAATACCACCTTCATTGTCTTTTCTCTAGGCATTTTTTCTCCTCTCTCACTCAGATTTCCAACATTAACATGCTCTGCTGTCTACATATATAAAAGACCTACAGGGCATGACCAAACAGCCATGCCCCGAAAGTTTTTTCAATATAGTTATTATCCGATCAGAAGATAGCTGTAATCAGAAATTACAGTCTTGATGATCTTCTGGATTCCGTCCGGAACATTTTCATTTGCAGTTCCAACCGTATAATCAATTACATTGCCTGCTAAACGTACTTTGCAAGTTCCAGCTGCTGCATCAAGAACAGTGAAGCCCTGGTTCTTGCTGTTTTCCATATCTGCTTCATTTGCAAATAAAGTAAATTTATCAAGATATGGAGCGCTGTCCCATGGACAGAAGCTGCGGCAGTTGCCACATTCATTACACATATAATCTACATGGATCACCTGATGCTTGTCCATACCAGGTACTGTTAAGGTTACATTTGCTCTGTTCGGGCATACCTCTACGCAGTTTTCGCAGATGCTGTTGCAGGAGAGACATCTTCTGCTGTCAGATTCTTCATTCTCCTCAGACAATTTACCCTTACGTCCGTAAACCACCTCAGCATCAGCCATCTTGAAGATATCCTCTGATAAATCTCTGCCGATGATTGCTTCAGCTGCTTTCTTACCATCTCTGATGCCTTCTACAACAGTAGCAGGTCCAAAGAGACCGTCACCAGCAACATAAACACCCTTTACAGAAGTTTCCAGAGTATTATGATCAACAACCGGACGTTTCTTCTCATCTACAGCGATGCCGTTTGCTTCGTAGAATGCGCCTGGAACTTTTTCGCCAACAGCAGCGATTACAGTATCAGCAGCGATCTTAACGATCTCCTCTGTCTCAACAACGCTTCTTCTTCCGCTTGCATCATAATCGCCTAACTGCATCTTGCGGCAGATCAGTTCGCCATTTTCCAGTTTAACAGGTGCTAACAGTTCTGCGAACTCAACACCATCGTCAATTGCCATTACTAACTCTTCTTCATCAGCTGGCATATATCTCTTGGTTCTTCTGTAAACCAGAGATACTTTTTCCACACCTGCATTGCGCTTTGCAGCTCTTGCAGTATCCATAGCTGTGTTTCCGCCGCCGATAACAACAACATTCTTGCCTAAGTCTACCTTGCCGTCTGTTGCTTTAAACTGTGCCAGGAACTCTAATGCGTTCATGGTCTCGCCAGCTTCCAGTCTCAGTCTACCAGGCTCAGAAGCACCAATTGCCAGTACAACGTAGTCATATTCCTTCTTTAATTCATTAACAGAAGTGATTTCTTTGCCATTTACCAGCTCTGCGCCCATAGCACGAACCAGTTCAACGTCATGATCAATTGCTTCATGAGAAATACGGAAGCCTGGGATCACATTGCGTACAACGCCACCCATCTTTTCTGCCTTTTCAAATACAGTAACCTTCATACCACCCTTTGCAAGGAAGTATGCAGCTGCCAGACCAGCAGGGCCGCCGCCTACTACAGCTGCCTTCTTATCAGAAGTAACTGCTGGAGCCTTTAAAGCTGCCATAACCGCATCAATTCCGCCCTGTGCGGACTCTAATTTGGTTCTGCGGATATCTACAGAAGCCTCGTAGAAGTTTCTTGTACATTTACTCATACAGTTGTGTGCACAGATAGTACCGGTGATAAATGGAAGTGGATTCTTATTTAAAATAACCTTTAATGCTTCTTCGTACTTTCCTTCACCTGCTAACTGCATATAACGGGTAATGTCCTGATGGATCGGGCATCCTTCCTGGCATGGAGCGATAAAGCAGTCCGTTAACGGAACTGGTTTTTTCACCTTTCTGGATGGAAGTGGCTTAACAGCCTTTACATGGTGTTTGTCAGACTTTGCAGCCTCTACCATAGCCTCTACCTTCTCTGCACTTACGCCAGCAAAAGCAGCTGCTTCTTTTGCTTTGAATAACTGTCCGATCTGCTCTAATCTTTCATAACCGCCTGGCTTTAACATGGTAGTTGCCATAGTTACAGGCCAGATACCAGCGTCTATGATCTTTGTGATATTAAAGTAATCAGCACCGCCGGAGTAGGAAATACGCAGTTTTCCATCAAAGTCCTTTGCCAGTTTCTGTGCAACAGACATGGACAGAGCATATAAGGACTTACCGGACATGTACATTTCTTCACTTGGAAGTTCGTTCTGTTTTACATCAACAGGGAAGGTATTTGTGATCTTAACACCAAATTCCAGTCCCTTCTCATCTGCCAGCTTCTGCAGTCTCTGAAGCATCGGAACTGCATCTGTGTACTGAAGGTCATCTTTGAAATGGAAATCACCAAATGCTACATAATCATAGCCCATGTCATCCATCAGTTTTCTTGCATATTCATATCCTAACAGTGTAGGATTGCACTTGATAAAGGTGTGTACCTTCTTTTCAGTGAGCAGATAGCTTGCGATACGCTCGATCTCCTGTGGAGGACATCCGTGCAAAGTGGAGAGAGTTGCACAGTTGCAGATTTCAGGGGAGATGCTTTCAACATCCTCTTTTGTCAGGTTTTCAAAACGATCCAGGTTATCTAACAGCCACTGACGGCACTCATTATAAACAGGTGCTGCAGAAGCATCCTTCATTCCTTCAATAAAACGGTCTACCTTTTCCAGTTTGATGCCCTCAAGGTCATAGCCAACGGACATATTAAACTGGAAGCCGTCCATAGAGCCAAGGCCATATTCCTTAGCTAATACTTTGCATGCAAACCATGCTTTCACGTACTCATCATATGCCTGTGGCACATAAAGCTCAGTAGACCATTCACAGTTATAGCACTCATCATCAGCCTTGATACATGGCTTTGCTACTGGAAGATCTTCACCATCTAACTTCTGAACTGTCTTTAATTCAAAGAAGCGGCTTCCTGCCACATAAGCAGCTACAATATTCTGGGTCAGCTGGGTATGAGGTCCTGCAGCAGGTCCAAAAGGTGTCTCTAATGTGCGTCCAAAAATCTCATATTTCTTGCTCTGATCTGCAATAAATGGTCTTCTGATTCCAAAGATCGCGCCTTTTTTGTGTTCCTCCAGGATCCAGTTCATCATTTTTCCAAAGGGAATGGGTGTCATAATATCGCTCATATTCTATTTCCTCCTTATATATAGCACCCGATCAGGTCCCAGCACCGTAAGGGGGCTTCTGTAAAGCATTTTTCTTCTTATCATGATTTTCTTTACAGAAGCCAGTTTTTATCTTTCAACGGCTCAGCCGCCCGGATACTCCGGTGTGCTGTTTTCCCGCCGCCCTGTAATCGGCTATTACTAACTAATTATTTATCCATTATTTAACCGTTAATGGAACGTTCCAGCTTCTTAGCTTCTTCTCTTACTTCGTAAAGAACCTTCTCTTCATCAATTCCGATCAGTTCTCTGTCTTTCATTAATACTTTTCCATTGCAGACTGTAGTAACTACGCTGCGTCCGGTCATACCGAATAAGATATGGCTGTTGATATTAGAAGCGTCCATAGGTGTTCTTGGCACATAATCTGTAACAATAACATCTGCTGCTGCACCTTCTTTTAATACACCTAACTGCTTCTTGAAGTAACGGTTTGCAATCTTTGCATTTCCTTCAAAAAGCATCTGAGGAACTTCACCCCATGCAGCATTTGCATCACACAGATGATGTTTATGAAGTACATTTGCTACCTTATAAGATTCCAGAACATCCTGAGTATAACCGTCTGTTCCAAGACCGGTTAAAATTCCTCTGTGAACGATCTCCATAGTTGGAGGGCATCCGCAGGCATTGCCCATGTTGGACTCAGGGTTATGTACTACCATAGTATCAGTTGCCTTGATCAGTTCCATCTCATGTGGGTTTACATAGATGCAGTGGCCAAGCAAGGTCTTGCTTCCTAAGATATTGCAGTCATATAAGCGATCCACAATACGCTTTCCATATTTATGTAAGCAGTCATGAAGATCCTCAATACCTTCTGCAACATGGATATGATATCCAACTTCTTCTGGCTTATTAGCTGCAGCAAATTCCATTGTCTCATCTGAAATGGTAAACTGCGCATGCATACCCATCATACCGGCGATCATGTCTGTATCATCTGCTAATGCATGCTTGATCCATCTTGCATTTTCCAAAACAGCTTCTCTGGACTTGTCCATACCATCACGGTCAGATACTTCATAACACAGACAGGCTCTTACACCAAATTCTTTTGCAGCATCTTCAATAGCAAACAGGCTGTCTTTGATCTGACCAAAGCTTGCATGATGGTCAAATACAGTAGTAACACCGTTCTTAATGCTGTCAATGAAAGTAACTCTTGCGCTCTGACGAGTCTGTTCATTAGTAAGATGGCGGTCAATGGTCCACCATAATCCATCTAAGATATCTAAAAATCCGTGAGGATCATATCCCTTAATGCTTAAACCTCTTGCCATAGCACTGTAGATATGCTCATGTGTGTTAATGAAAGCTGGCATGATAACGCCCCCCTTAGCGTCTACAAACTCAGCTTCCGGAAACTCCTTTTTGATTTCTTCCAGAGTTCCTACTTTTTTAATAGTAGTTCCGTCAATTGCTACTGCTCCATTTTCGAAAAATGGCTGTCCGGCATCTCTTGTAACCAGACGTCCGTTTCCAATGATCAACATATGGCTCTCTCCTTTTCCAATATAATATCATGTTGTGGTACCCTTATATTAACACCTGCAAATAGCATTTGCAAGGGAAAAATACAATTTTTTTTAGTTGTACAAAATTTTTTTGTAAAAAACTATTGCAATCTGTTTTTTTTGTGCTATTATGGAATCATAAACAACGCAAAAATGTTTTGCAAATTGTTTATTGTACAAAGTTACCATATCGTATTAGAAAGTCCGAAATCAAGGAGGTTGTTCATGGCGTACACTCTTAGCTTACTTGAACAGATTGCAGACGGCCTTGCGAGACAGTTCGGACCAGACTGCGAGATCGTAATCCACGACCTGAAACGCCACGACCTGGAACATTCCGTTGTACATATTAATAACGGACATATTACCAACAGGCGTGAAGGCGATGGACCATCTAAGGTAGTTCTGGAAACCCTGCATAAGGATCCGGCTTCACTGAAAGACCATCTAGGTTATCTTACCCGCACATCAAATGGTAAGATTTTGAAATCCAGTACGTTTTTTATACGAAACCCTGAAGATTCTGCTGTAGACTACATCTTTTCCATCAATTACGATATCACCGGTCTGATGACCATTGAACGGTCCATCAAAGCGCTGATCAGTATTGAGGATCGAAGAGACAGCAGGCAGCAGCCTGAACAGATCGTACATAATGTAAATGATCTTCTGGATAACCTGATTGAACAGTCCGTAGCTCTGGTTGGAAAACCGGCAGCACTTATGAATAAGGAAGAAAAAGTAACCGCCATTCAGTTTTTGAATGATGCAGGCGCTTTTCTCATAACAAAATCAGGAGACAAAGTCTCCAAGTATTTTGGAATTTCCAAATTTACTCTGTATAGTTACATCGACGTAAATAGTCGGAAATCATCTTAAGAACTAATAATTTTTAAGAATCAAAAATTTTAAGGAGGATACAGTAACATGGATCAGAAGATTCTGTGGGCAGTAAACAAGATGCCTAAAACAGATGACAAAAACCTTCCAATTATGGGACTTGAGGAGATCAAAAAGGCACGTACTTTCCACGAGAGCTTTCCTCAGTACAGCGAAACACCATTAACCAAGCTGCCTAATATGGCTTCCTATTTAGGAGTTAAGGAAGTTTATGTAAAGGATGAGTCTTACCGTTTTGGTCTGAATGCATTTAAGGTACTGGGCGGATCTTTTGCAATGGCTCGCTACATCGCAAAGGAAACCGGAAAGGATGTTTCTGAACTTCCTTATTCCGTACTTACTTCCGAACAGTTAAGAAAAGAGTTCGGACAGGCTACTTTCTTTACTGCAACCGACGGAAACCATGGCCGCGGTGTTGCATGGGCTGCTAACCGTCTTGGACAGAAGGCAGTTGTACATATGCCAAAGGGAACTACCCAGACCCGTCTTCAGAACATCGCAAAAGAAGGCGCTCAGGTAGATATCCAGGAATTAAACTACGATGACTGTGTTCGTCTGGCTGCTAAAGAAGCTGATGAAACTCCAAGAGGCGTTATCGTACAGGATACTGCATGGGATGGTTACGAAGAAATCCCAGCATGGATCATGCAGGGATACGGCACTATGGCAATGGAAGCCGGCGAACAGTTAAAGGCTCAGGGATGTGAGCGTCCTACCCACATTTTCGTACAGGCAGGTGTAGGTTCCTTAGCTGGTGCAGTTGTTGGTTACTTCTCCAATCTGTACGCTGATAACCCACCTACATTCGTAGTTGTTGAAGCTGAAGCTGCTGCATGTCTTTACAAGGGCGCTGCTGCCGGTGATGGAAAGATCCGCATCGTAGACGGCGATATGCAGACCATTATGGCAGGTCTTGCCTGCGGCGAGCCAAACACTATTTCCTGGGATATCTTAAAGAATCACGTAAAAGTGTTCGTATCTGCTCCTGACTGGGTTGCTGCAAACGGTATGCGTATGTTAGCTGCTCCTGTTAAGGGTGATGCTCCGATCACTTCCGGTGAGTCCGGTGCTGCTCCATTTGGTGCATTAGCTGCTATGATGACCATGGATGAGTACAAAGATTTAAGAAATGACATTGGCCTGGATGAAAATTCCAAGGTACTGCTCTTCTCTACTGAGGGTGATACCGATCCTGATCGTTACAAGAACATTGTATGGAAAGGTCTTGACAAATAATCATTATTAAAAAATGATTGCAAAACAAAAGGAGGATATTTAAAATGAATCTGGATTACGCAAAAATCAAAGAAGCTGCTCAGAATTATCAGAAGGATATGACCAAGTTCTTACGTGAAATCGTAAAAAACCCAGGCGAGAGCTGTGATGAGAAAGCTCACATCACCCGTATTGCTGAAGAAATGAGAAAGTTAGACTTCACCAAAGTTGAGATCGACCCAATGGGCAACGTACTTGGCTACATGGGAACCGGTAAGACTCTGATCGCATTTGACGCTCATATTGATACTGTAGGTATCGGTAACAGAGATAACTGGAACTTCGACCCATACGAAGGATATGAGAACGAAACTGAGATCGGCGGCCGTGGCGTTTCTGACCAGTGCGGCGGTATCGTATCTGCTGTTTACGGCGCTAAGATCATGAAAGACTTAGGAATGCTGTCTGACAAGTACACTGTATTAGTAACCGGTACTGTTCAGGAAGAAGACTGTGATGGTCTGTGCTGGCAGTATATCATCAACGAAGATAAGGTTCGTCCAGAGTTCGTAGTTTCCACAGAGCCAACTGATGGCGGTATCTACCGTGGACAGAGAGGACGTATGGAGATCCGTATCGATGTTAAGGGCGTTTCCTGCCATGGTTCTGCTCCAGAACGTGGTGACAACGCTATCTACAAGATGGCTGACATTCTTCAGGATGTTCGTGCTCTGAACGAGAACGATGCAGCTGATGACAAGGAAGTTAAGGGCCTTGTTAAGATGTTAGACCAGAAATACAATCCAGAGTGGGAAGAAGCTAACTTCCTTGGACGCGGCACTGTAACTGTATCTGAGATCTTCTTCACCTCCCCAAGCCGTTGTGCAGTTGCTGACTCCTGTGCAGTATCTCTTGACCGTCGTATGACCGCTGGAGAAACATGGGAAAGCTGCTTAGACGAGATCCGTGCTCTTCCAGCTGTTAAGAAGTACGGCGAGGACGTTAAGGTTTCCATGTACGAATACAATCGTCCTTCCTACACTGATCTGGTATATCCGATCGAGTGCTACTTCCCAACATGGGTAATTCCGAAGGATCATGACGTAACCAAGGCTCTGGAGGAAGCTTACCACAACCTGTACGGCGAGCAGAGAATCGGTGCTGAAGAAACTCTGGCTATGAGAACCGCTCGTCCTCTGACTGACAAGTGGACCTTCTCTACCAACGGCGTATCCATCATGGGACGTAATGGAATTCCTTGCATCGGCTTTGGACCAGGTGCTGAGGCTCAGGCTCATGCTCCGAACGAGAAGACCTGGAAGCAGGATCTGGTAACCTGCGCAGCTGTATACGCAGCTCTTCCAACTGTTTACTGCAAGTAATCAATTATTTTAGCCAGTCTGCGTGGCCCTTCGGGGCTGCGCTTCCATCAAAATAATTTTAGAATTCATTAAATTCCATAAACCTACATAAAAAAGGAGAATTGAATCATGAAAACATTACAGGATTACATTGACAAGCTGAAAGCATTAAACTTTAAAGAAATGTACGAAGGTGATTTCTTCCTGACCTGGGAGAAGACAGATGACGAGCTGGAAGCTGTCTGGACTGTTGCTGACGCTCTCCGTTACATGAGAGAGAACAATATTTCTACAAAAGTATTTGAGAGTGGTCTGGGTATCTCCTTATTCCGCGATAACTCTACCCGTACCCGCTTCTCTTTTGCTTCTGCATGTAATCTGCTTGGTCTGGAAGTTCAGGATCTGGACGAAGGCAAGTCTCAGGTTGCCCATGGCGAAACTGTTCGTGAAACCGCTAACATGATTTCTTTCATGGCTGACGTTATCGGTATCCGCGATGATATGTACATCGGCAAGGGCAACGCTTACATGCATGAGGTTGTTAACTCTGTAACCCAGGGCTACAAAGATGGTATCCTGGAGCAGAAGCCAACCTTAGTAAACTTACAGTGTGATATCGACCATCCTACACAGTGTATGGCTGATATGCTGCACATCATCCATGAATTTGGCGGTGTAGAGAACTTAAAGGGCAAAAAGCTGGCTATGACATGGGCTTACTCTCCTTCTTACGGCAAGCCATTATCCGTTCCTCAGGGTGTTATCGGTCTGATGACTCGTATGGGTATGGAAGTTGTTCTGGCTCATCCAGAAGGCTACGAAGTAATGCCAGAAGTTGAAGAAGTTGCAAGAAAGAACGCTGAGAAGTCCGGTGGTTCCTTCCGTGTATCTCATGACATGGCTGACGCATTCAAGGATGCTGATATCGTTTATCCAAAGAGCTGGGCTCCATTTGCAGCTATGGAAAAGAGAACCAATCTGTATGCTGAAGGTGATACCGATGGTATCAAGGCTCTTGAGAAAGAACTGTTAGCTCAGAACGCAGAGCACAAAGACTGGTGCTGTACAGAAGAGCTGATGAAGACAACCAAGGACGGAAAGGCTCTGTACCTGCACTGCTTACCAGCTGATATCAACGGTGTAAGCTGCAAGGACGGTGAAGTTGAAGCTTCTGTATTTGATCGTTACCGTGATCCTCTGTACAAAGAAGCTAGCTACAAGCCATATGTTATCGCAGCTATGATCATGCTGGCTAAGTTCGCTGATCCTGCTGAGATCTTAAAGAAACTGGAAGAAAAGGGAACTCCAAGAGTTTTCAAATAAAATCTAGTTAAAAGATAGGTGTTTCTGAGCTGCCGGACCGGAGCGCGTCGTAAATGGCTTTCTGTCAGACGCACTCTGGTACCGTCAGCTCTTTTTTAGTAAAAAAAGGGGTAAAACAAATGGAAAACAAGAAGAAAAAACGTATCGTCATTGCTTTGGGCGGCAATGCATTAGGAAATACTCTTCCTGAGCAGATGAAAGCAGTTAAGATCACAGCAAAAGCAATCGTAGACCTGATCGAAGAAGGCTGCGAAGTGATCGTAGCTCACGGAAATGGTCCTCAGGTTGGTATGATCAACAACGCTATGGCTGCATTAAGCCGTGAAGATGCTAAACAGCCAAACACACCACTTTCTGTCTGTGTTGCAATGAGCCAGGCTTACATCGGCTATGATTTACAGAATGCATTAAGAGAAGAACTTTATAACCGCAATATTTATGATATCCCGGTTGCTACCATGATCACTCAGGTTCGCGTAGATGCTGACGATCCTGCATTTGATGCTCCTTCTAAGCCAATTGGTCACTTTATGACAGAAGAACAGGCTAAGATTGCTGAAGAAAAGTACGGATACATCATGAAAGAAGATGCAGGAAGAGGTTATCGCCGTGTTGTTGCATCTCCAAAACCTGCTGAAATCGTTGAGATCGGCGCTATCCGCTCCCTGGTTGACTCCGGTCAGTTAGTAATTGCCTGCGGCGGCGGCGGTATTCCTGTTACCAGACAGGGCAATCACTTAAAAGGCGCAAGCGCTGTTATCGATAAAGACTTTGCAAGTGAGCTGTTAGCTGAAAATCTGGATGCAGATTTCCTGATCATTCTCACTGCTGTTGAAAAAGTTGCTATTAACTTCGGAAAGCCGGAAGAAAAATGGCTGGATGACCTTGACACCGAAGAAGCTAGAAAGTTTATTAAAGAGGGACACTTTGCTCCAGGTTCTATGCTTCCAAAAGTTCAGGCTGCTGTTAAATTTGCTGAATCAAAACCAGGACGCACTGCACTCATTACGCTGTTGGAAAAAGCAAAAGACGGTATCCAGGGCAAGACCGGTACCCATATCCATTTAGCGTAAAAAAAGGGGCATTGCATATGAATACAACCAGTAAAGAAGGATCTTTGTTTGAATTAGACGGCGTCCCAAAATTAAGCCAGGCATTTCCTCTGGCTTTACAGCACGTCGTCGCCATGATCGTAGGATGCGTCACTCCCGCTATTATCATTTCCGGCGCAGCCGGTCTTGACACTGCTGATCGCGTTTTACTGATCCAGGCATCATTAGTTGTATCAGCACTGGCTACTCTCCTGCAACTCTTTCCCATTGGAAAGAAAACGGGCTTTCATCTAGGTGCCGGACTTCCCGTTATCATCGGCGTAAGTTTCGCCTACGTACCCAGTATGCAGGCCATTGCTGACCAGGGCGGTATCCCGGCTATCTTAGGCGCCCAGATTGTAGGCGGCATCTGTGCTATCATCGTAGGACTAACGATCAAAAAGATCCGTAAGTTCTTCCCGCCTTTAATTGCCGGTACTGTTGTTTTTACCATTGGTCTTTCCCTTTATCCCACCGCCATTAACTATATGGCCGGCGGCACAGGAAGCGCAAATTATGGTTCCTGGCAAAACTGGCTGGTAGCTATCTTTACTCTGGTAGTCGTTACTGGTTTGAATCATTTTGCAAAAGGATTTTTAAAACTGGCATCCATCCTAATCGGCATGATTATTGGATATATCTTTTCCAGCTTCTTTGGCATGGTAAGTTTCTCCAACGTAGCTCAAGCCGGTGTTTTCCAGCTTCCTCAGATCCTGCATTTCGGCGTTTCCTTTGAACCTTCTGCATGTATCGCCTTAGGACTGCTGTTTATCATCAATTCCGTACAGGCTATTGGTGACTTCTCTGCTACTACTTCCGGCGGTTTAGACCGTGAGCCTACCACAAACGAACTTCAGGGAGCTATCCTAGGATATGGCGTTTCTAATATGATAGGTGCATGCCTCGGATGTCTTCCTACTGCAACTTACAGCCAGAACGTTGGTATCGTTGCTACTACAAAGGTTGTAAACAGAATAACTCTTGGACTTGCAGCTATGATCATTTTCATCGCAGGTGTATTTCCTAAGTTTTCTGCTCTTTTAACAACTATTCCATATGCTGTACTGGGCGGTGCAACCGTTTCCGTATTCGCATCCATCGCCATGACCGGTATGAAGCTGGTTATGACAGAAGACATGAACTACCGCAATACTTCTATTGTAGGTCTTGCAGCAGCTCTTGGTATGGGTGTTTCCCAGGCGTCTGCGTCCCTTTCCGCATTCCCTGCATGGGTAACAACTATTTTCGGAAAATCTCCTGTAGTTATTGCTACATTAGTAGCTATTATCCTGAACGTAACACTTCCAAGAGATAAAAAAGCCAATTCATAATGACTAAAACATTTCATTATTGATCTGGTTTCTTTTCTATCCTCAAAAGAGGGATATCACTCCGGCCTGAAAGCCTACTAAGTGATATCCCTCTTTTAATTTGTTTGTTACTATTCATGCGTTGCATGACCAGCAACGGATTTTGCCATGGCTTCGCATTTAAATACGGCAAATTTCCTCTGCCACTACGTTATCGTACGGTACTTTCGGCTCCAAAAGTACCCACCCGTATACAGTAATATTTGTTTTTCTTATGCACTCATTCGCCGCAGTTCACAAATCCACCCTGACATATTCTTATTATACGCTTATCCTATTCCATTTCAAACGTTACGTTAACCTGCGCTTCAACAGAGATTTCTCCTGGCATAACCCCCATATCGGCGGAAGCGTCTTCTGTCACTGCCATCATCTGCTTGGAAGAAGCTAAGGTATTATATCTTGCCTGAGGATAATAGCCGCCCTCTTCTATGTTCACAGCCCGTACCACTGTCATTCCCGCTGCTTCTGCCATGGAATCGGCCTTTCCTTTTGCCATTTCAACAGCTTTCTTTAATGCTTCCTGATACTTTTCATCATAGTCACTGCAAAGATACTGAACGGAATCCAGTTCATTCACGCCGGATGCTACAGAATCTGTAATGATCTTCCCGGCATTTTCCACAGGAATATCAGAAACAGTGATACTTGTGGTCATCTGGTAACCTGTAATCTTCTGCTGACCAGAAGTCCAGTCATAAATCGGGTTCATGCCATAATCAGAGGTCTGAATCGACTTATCTTCCACTCCTAATCCCTTTAAAGTCTCTAATGTCTGATTTATATTTTTTGCATTTTCTTCCTGGCATTCCTGAGCTGTCGCTGCCTGTGTGTATACACTATACTGGATCTGAGCTATATCCGGCACGGCCTTCACTTCTTCCATACCACTCACCGTAATACGATTGTCACTGCTCTCTCCCTGCTGCACCTTTACAGTATCCGGCAGCTGCACACTGGTACTGCATCCCCAAAGTCCGGCAGCTGATAAAGCAAACGCCGCTGCCAATGCCATATTTCTGCAATTCTTGTTCATAATACTTTTCCTCCTTTTACAATTCCTGTATTCTCCTCTGCGATCTGTCTGCTGATCTTTTTCATAATTCTATTCTAGCAGATTTAAATTATATTTGCTTTCTTTTCTCTTAATAATGACTTTCCAGTTTATTACAAAAATATGTGACCACTTTACCTGGCTTCACTTTATTTCTGATATATAATTTTCATGCAATAATCGATTAAATTTTGATGCAGTGCCTATACGCATATTTACGTCAATTCTTTTTTGAATAAATTTCCATATTTTGTTTTATCAAACCAATCATATCATCCCTGACACTTGGCGGTCCTAATACCTCTGCATATCGCAATCCTAATAACCACCCAAGCAGGATAACAGATGCAACTGCATGAAAAGTAACTAACACATCTTCTTCTGTGTATTCCGAAATGATAATCCTCTTACCAAATTGATCTATAAAAGGCCCAACTAGTACATCTGGAATTTTCACAGTTATTTCCTTTTCTTTCCCTGAAAACATCCCCATCCGCCTTGAAACATATGTATTCGCATTGAAAGCACGGAACTGACTTTTCCCAGCTCTTGGTACATTAGACAGCCTGATATTATCCAGTTTATCCACTCTGTAATTTTTTTCACTTAATACACCGTCTTTTTCTTTTATATCATAACCATACAAATAATATCTGTCATTTGACCAAAGCAAAGCCCAGGGATTCATAGTATATCGTCTATCTGACTTTTTTACCAATTTTTTATTTCTGTCTCACATCATATAATCAAAACTTATCTGAACTCCTTTAGACAAAGCTTCCTGAATCAGATTTACATTGTAGAGTATTTTCTTATTTTCTGCTTTAGCAATATTGATTCCCAACACACTTCTATCCATTTCTTCCGCATCATACATACTCACAGTAGATTTCAGTTTGCTGATCATTCTGGCAGCAATACTTTTCTCAATGAAATTAGACGCATTAACAGAATCAATAATAAGCTTCATCTCTTCCGTTTCCAAAAGTCTGTTTCCAATGAAATAACGGGCATTTCTCCCACGAGTTGAAATTACATCTATCCCTAATTCGTTTCTTAATTGTTTTATATACCGCAAAATACTGTCTTCGCTGCAGGAACAATCCTCCTTTTCCATATGAACCAAAATATCCTGCATAGAAATCTGATGCTGCTCATCTGTATACTCTGTCAGAATCTTATATAATACCAGTACCTTGTTTTTTGTGAAATCACTCATAAATTTCACCTCCCAACAAAAAATGTTCCTCTGCTTGCTCATAACCAAATAGTAAAAAAGAATTTATATTATCTTCAATACCATAAAATCATTTCCTGCAGAAGCCAAGTCATTATGCGAAATGTAAATGATACAATACACAGTTACTGGTCATGCGACGCATAAACAGTAACACCTGTAGACAGATCTCAGGAAACTCAGCTGACTTGAAATTTTAAATTCCAGTGCAAGGGTAAATTCCACCAGACATTAAAATCTCTTGATTTTATCGAATTATAATGAGCAAAATCTATGGATAACTGTTATAATTAAACTAACTTCCCATAAAATATCCGAGTTTATGACATGGAAAAGAGACCTCTGGATATTTGGTGTGCAAGGCTAAATTCCACAGGCCACAGGGCGGTGGAATTTACTTTTGAAATTTTCACTCAGGAAACTCAAGGCTCTGTAATATTGACATAAATGTTTTTTAATGATATGATAATCAAAGTAGCATTTCTTCGTTGGCTTACCAGATAAACAAAAACTGATTATTCCATTCAGGGGTTGTACTGGTTTCGACGGGGGTCATGCAGCTGGTGAAGCTATCCCCATGCGATGGGTTAAATGGCAAAATTAAAAATAAACGCTAACGACGAATTAGCATACGCTGCCTAATGGCAGCTGTCAGACTTAAGGCACCTACACTTTAAGACCCTGGCATCGACTATGTAGGAAACGACACATGCAAAGCTTTGCGTATGCGGGCGTATTATGAAGCTACTAAAACCGTCAGAGTGTTTCTTCCCGGACGGCAGAGGGAATGTCAAATAAGGAACTATG
>PVML01018690.1_pt1 | contig 35284 bp, 31 predicted proteins | sample 1853371 | NCBI WGS metagenome assembly PVML01 (sample SAMN08533508, study PRJNA380276) | Human gut metagenome, whole genome shotgun sequencing project. | isolation source: participant 1, chromium library | host: Homo sapiens | collected 2017 | reverse complement strand
CATTTTTCGACTTTTTTCGTTTTTTTCAAATATATGTATTATGTAAACTTTTTTGTCTATTTGAACAAATCTTCCAGTAGTCCATCCACAGTCTTCTTCACCGTTCCTTCATGGAATGGATTGTCTAATTCTGCCAGCTTTAGCAGATCAAAGTATCCTTTGCTTCCACCTGCCTGGCAGAGACGATAATAATCTGCCCATGCTTTCTTCCTGTCTTTCTTGGCTCTGCCATAGAACTGGATGGCACAGATCTGCGCCAGGGCATAATCAATATAATAGAACGGGAACAGGAAAATATGTTGTTTCTGCATCCAGAATCCACCCTCTTCCAGGAATGGATGCCCGTCATAATCTCTCCAAGGAAGATAGGTTTTTTCTAACTCGTGCCATACAGTTCTGCGCTCTTTGGCTGTCATCTCAGGTTTTTCAAACACCCGGTGCTGAAATTCATCAACCGCTACCATATACGGAATCTTCACCAATGCCTCTGCCAGATGGGCATAACAGTAATCGTCTGCCTTTTCACCAAAGAAATCCTTCATCCATGGATAAGCAAAATGCTCCATGCTCATGGAATGGATCTCTGCGATCTCCATGGTCGGAAATACCATACTTGGAATCGGCATGGAAGGTGCTGCTGTATACACTTCAAACGCATGTCCCGCCTCATGGGTCAGCACATCCACGTCTGCACTGGTTCCATTAAAATTAGAGAAAATAAACGGCGCATTATATCCCTCAATAAAGGTACAATAACCACCTTGGCGTTTTCCTGGTTTTGTTTCCAGATCAAACAATTCATGATCTGCCATAAAGTCAAAGAATTCTCCTGTTTCTTTGGAGATTTCATGATACATATGCTGGGCTTTCTTCACCAACGTGTCTTTGTTCCCCTGCGGCATTGGATTTCCATCCGCAAAATACAGAGGCTCATCATAATAGTGAAGCTTATCCACGCCCAGACGTTTTGCCTGCTCCTGACGTATCTTAGAACAGATCGGCACAATCACATCCCGTACCTGTTTCCGGAACACTTCCACATCTTTTGCCGTATAATCATAGCGTCCACGATTTAAGTATACAAACTCAATGTAAGACCCAAATCCCAGCTTTTTCGCAATTCCCACACGAAGTTCCACCATCTGGTCATAAATGGAATCCAGGTCTCCGGAAATTTTCTCGTAAAGATCTCCCCATGCCTTCATGGCTTCTTTTCGTTCATCCCGGTCGGTACTCTGCATATGCTTCAGCAGACCATAGAAATTGCACTCTTCTCCACGGAATATGGTTGATGCCGTTGCAGACGCTTTAGAATATTTCTGGCACAATTCACTTTCCTTCACCAGATCCTGCAAAATGGCTTCATCTGAAAGTTTCTGATTGATCTCCATATTTTTCAGAACAAATGCGCCATAGTCGGCCTCCCACTGATCCCGGTATGGAGACTCCAGAATGATCTTCTCCGCCTGCTGGTCTAAAAGTTCCAGCTTTGGACTCATTTCATGGAAAAACTGCATTTCTTTCTCATAAAATTCATCCCTTGTATCAATAGTGTTGCGGATATGGGCTACAGTCTGCATGCCGGACCACATTTCATTTTCCTTCACATGCTCTGTAAACAGCCGTTTCATCTCTTCATAAGACTTCGCCTGTTTTAATTGTTCCAGATATTGTCTTGCGGACGCTTCCGCAGCTTTCGCATCTGGCCTTGTGTACACAATTTCAGAAAATTTTTCCATCAGTTGCCCTCCTCTTGGATCATCAATCATTTTTCTTTCAGCATACTGGACTTTGGATAAATAATCAACCCTTTCGACCAAATTCCCCTCTGTGTCAGACAAACCTTTTTTCGCATATGATATAAAAAAAGATACAGGAGTTTCTTATGGCACGTTTTACCAATCAGGCTCAATTAGCATATCGTAACCGGATCACCACTTCGAACATCGCAGTAGGCGAAATTTTGGAGGTTCTCTCTGCTGCCAAGCATGCGGTGGTTGAAACTTATGAGTCCTATGATGTGATCACCTATGTGGTCAGTCTGGTCAACTCTGGAACAACTGCACTGACAGGACTAGTCTTAACGGACAATCTGGGCGCTTATACTTTCAATGAGACATCTCTGTTCCCACTCCAGTATGTTGCGAACAGTCTGAAATACTATGTGAACGGCGTTCTGCAGACTTCTCCGGTTATCGCTTCCCAGGAACCGCTTCAGATCGAAGGGATTTCCATTCCAGCACAGGGGAATGCCGTGGTTATTTACCAGGCGGCTCTGACACAATTTGCGCCTTCTGCTACTAATTCCACCATTACCAATCAAGCCGTCATCTCCGGCACCGGAATCTCATCGATTACTGTAGAGGAGACCATTTCCGCTCTGGCAGAGCCGATCTTAAATATCACCAAATCCATCAGCCCGGTTCCGGTTACGGAAAATGGAGCTTTAACCTATACCTTTGTCATCGAAAATCGAGGGAATGTTCCAGCTGACCCGGTTGATCTGATCGTGATCACAGACCAGTTTAACCCGATTCTCTCTGATCTGACCGTTACCTTCAATGGAACAGCCTGGGCGGAAGGAACCCAGTACACCTACGATCAGACAACCGGGCTTTTCACCACCAAAGCTGGTGAAATCACCGTTCCTGCTGCCACATTTACCCAGAATGCAGACACTGGAGCATGGAGCGTCATTCCTGGCACCAGCACCCTGGTGATCACAGGAACCGTATAACCTCAAACCTGCACAGACAGCAAAACATCTGCTGTCACCAGCTCCTGCAGATGCATGGCAACACAAAAGGAGGCCCACAAAGCCTCCTTTTCTAAATAATACACTTGAATTATATATGAATCCATTTTTCCCGGTAGATCCGCACCAGAAAAATCATTCCGCGGAAGCAAAGCTCCGCACACATGGCAAACCACACCCCCGGTAATCCAAAGGTTTTTGAAAGTAATACAGAAAGTGTCAATCTGACAAACCAGATACTGATAAAATTCATGATACTTGGAATAAAGGTATCTCCTGCCCCACGTAAAGCGCCGGAAGCAACAATGGAAGCTGCAAACAAGGGTTCCGCAAATGCTTCAATCCTCAGTACCTGGACACCCAGCTGGCACACCTGCGTATCCGGGCTTAAGATCCCCATCATAAAGGGCGCAGCCATATACATAAAAATCCCTGTCAGTGTCATCACCGCCATACCAAGCCATACTGTCATCCGTGTAAACCTGCGCACCATATTCCGTTCTCTAGCTCCAATGCTCTGTCCCACCAGGGTTGCCGCCGCATCCGCAATACCGTATCCAGGCATATAACATAAGCTTTCTGCTGTAACAGCGAAGGAATTCGCTGCAATTGCAATGGTTCCCAATGGCGCCACAATGGCGGTTGTTACAACCATGGCTCCGCACGTCAGGATATTTTCCAAAGCCAGAGGACCCCCAAGACGCAGGGCTTTCTGCAAACACTCGCTCTTAATTCCCCAATCCTCTCCTTTTTTCAGCCGGAACATGGAAGAACGGACACACAGCGCCCACAGCATCAGGCCGGCTACTACCAGTTCTGCCAATGCGGTTCCCAACGCTGCACCGGCTACCTGAAGTCCTGCTCCTGGAATCCACACGTGAATTCCCAGGAAATCTACCGTTCTGGATGGAAAGATCAACACTGCATTAAACAAAACATCCAACATACACATCAGAACATTTAACATTCCTGGAGTTTTCATATCTCCACTGCACTGAAGCAAACTTCCCGCCAGACGGTTCATCTGCAAAACCGGAAGAAACAACACAAAAATCCGGAAATAAACCGTTGCCCCATGACGGATCTGCATTTCACCGCCTAACACTCCCGGAAGCGGACCGCTGATCATAACCCCCAGCACCAGAAGGGCGCAGCTGATAAGAATTCCTGTCAGCAGGGACTGTCTCATGATGCTTCGGCCTCGTCCTCTCTTCCAGCTCCAATCTTATGGGCGGCCTGTATTGAAAATCCAGATGCCACCGCCCCTGTAATTCCACCAAACAGCCAGGTACTGCTGGACACCAGTCCGATGGACGCCGATGCGTCCGCGCCCAGGCTTCCTACCATAGACGCGTCGATGTACTGCATCACGATGGATGTGATCTGTGCCATAATAGCCGGGATACTTAAAGTCACTACCAATTCCAGCTGCTGGGCTGCAGTCAGTTTTTCCCCCTGCCGCATCCGTTCCAATAATGACGGTTGCTTTTGACTCATGCTCTTCTCCTTTTAAACGCCAGGAGTTGGGAATGCATGTTCCGAATCCGTTTCTGTTCCTGCCGGTCCCGGATTTTCCGTTTCTTCGGTTGGACCAGGCTTTTGAGAAATCGTCGTTTCTTCCACGCTTTCACTCTCTGTTACGTTTTCTTTTGTACTTTCTTTTGTATTTTCTTCTGTTTCCTCTTCTGTACCTTCTTCCTTACTGCTCTCTTCACTTTCGGCAGTCTCAGTTTCCTCATTTTCCGCGGAAGTCTCTGCTGCCGTCTCTGTCACATCCACCGGAGCCTGTGGCTGCGGCTGTGGTTCTGGAGCCTTTGCCGCAGTTCCCCCGTTATTTCCCACCTTGGCCTCCGGCGCATTTTCCGCCACTTCTCCCAGTCCACTATCAGACGCGATCTTCGCACTGATCTTCTTCACGGTTGCTGAAGGAGAATATGGTTCTTCTGGATACAAAAACTGATGAAGCTGAACCACATTGCTCTCTAATGTCAGCGGGATCACACAATCCTTCTTACCAATGTTTTTCTCCGTTCTGGAAAATGGGAATCCAGTTGTCTCCCCCATATGGTATTTACTGATTCCTTTGGCCATGGCAAGCACATCACTGACACCGATGCTGGTGGAAATCTCCGGCATAACAGCGTTGACTACCGTGATCAGGGTCTTCGGATCTGCCTGTTTTGCTTTTTCCATAGCAAGCGACAATACCAGGCGCTGTCTGGCAGTACGGTTATAATCCGTATCCATCAGCCTCAGTCTTGCATAAGCCACTGCCTGGACACCATCCAGATGATTGGTACCCGCATGTTCCAGCTGATGGGAGCCTAAGCCTGTGGAATTAACCGTTTCCGTGATAAATCCATTAATATATCCAAATTCACTGTCAGAAATATCAATATCAATGCCGCCAAGAATGGTAATGGCATCTGCCACCGCTTTCCAGTTAAAGGTGGCATAATCATCAATCTGAAGATCCAGATTCCGTTCCAGAGCGTCCACCGCCTGTTTATGTCCGCCATCAAAATACGCCTGATTGATCTTATGGTATTTTCCTTCTGCGCTGACCTGCATGTAGGTATCCCGGAACACAGAGGATATCCGGATCTCACCTGTTTTTTTATCTACCACGCAGATCATCTCTACATCGGAATGCGTATCCTTTTCCAAATTTCCATCACGGGAATCCACACCGAAAACAGCAACCGTCCAGTAACCGTCATCTTTCTTCTTCATAAAAAATAAAATCAGACCAATCACCAGCGCAGCAATCAATAAAATCCCTGCAACTACTTTCTGCTTTCTCTTTTTTTTCTGGGCTCTCGTCTTCCGGTTCTGGGCTGCCATCTGATGCACCTTTGACTGACCATTTTCTTGTTTTCCTCTGCCCGCTGCCCGTGAACTTCCAGACATATAAGAACCGCCTGCCGCCTTTGAATTGACTGCCTTCCGCGACCGGTTCGCCTGCCTTGCATCGGAAAAATCCTCATATTCCAGACGCATTTCCTGGCGTTTCCGCGTGCCCTGAAGTTTTTCCGGCTCTGCGTACCGTCTGGAAACTGTCTGCCTTTTGATTTCTGTCTGTCTTACTGCCGGTCTGCGCTTTCGATTGCGCATCCGGTCCAGCTCGTCTTCATATTCCATTTTTTACTCCTCACCTAACAAATTCCGATAAAATGGCCAGTCAATGTTATACGTTCCTACCATGACATTGTTCGTTGAATTTCCAGTTTCGTGGATCAGATACATGCTGCGCTTACTGCTATCCGTCCATGCCAGGAACAGAAATACATGACTGTCATCCCCGGTTCTTAAAATAATATCTCCTGGTTTTAAGTCCTGCCGCTTCACCGCATTTCCAAGAGAGATCAATCCGCTGGTGCTTTCGTACTGCAGATGCTGTCCCAGCGCCGTCCAGTACACCCAGCTGACCCAGCCGGAGCAATCCAGTCCTCTTAAGTTTCTTCCATTTTTATCTGGTGAAACCATGGTCCCGAAATGATTGCCATCCAAACCGGATGTTGATGGTTTTCCCCCCCAGTAATATGGGATACAGCCAACAGATTTTAAGGCTTCTTCCACAACTTTTCTTCTCTTTTCCGAAGTGTCTGATGGAAGCATGGACAGATAACGCTTGATCTCCGATGAAGAAAGTGGATTTTTCACATACATACTGGTGGAAACGGTCAGACCATATTCTTCATACCAGTCCTGTTGTTCCAGGCGGATTGCACAAAGCTGACGGAATTTATCCCATCCAGCCCAATTTTCGTTCAGGTTCTCTTCTTTGCCTCCAATAGGATCAACAGCAAATAAATTATTATTTTCATCATAGCCTGTAATATATACGGTAATATGAAGATCTACATGGCCAGGACATTGGAGCTTGCTCTGGGCTGCTTTTACAACTCTTGTCTCTTTGACACTGCTCTGGGCCTCACTACGATTCTGTAAATTTTCCTGGCTGACGTTTTCTGCTGCTATTTTTTCTGTAGATGCAGCTTCTGAACTTTCTTTGCTCTCTGTATTGCTTTCCTCTGGTTCTGTCACATAAAGAATCTCATACATTTTAGCCGCTTCCAGCGGATTGGCGCTTTCCAGCAGATCCGGCATAGATTCCTCCTCCATCTTGGACTCCAGTTCTTCTCTGGATACTGTGGTGGTTTCTTCGGGAACCGTATCTGTTTCAGCAAGTCCAGTCTCTTCTGCCTGGTCCTCTTCCATCTCCAGTCCAGGAAGACCACGGCTTCCATTTTCCACACAGCTGCCATCACAGTAATAGAGATCACTGACCGATATCTTATAGCTGTGTGAAGCCTTCCATAAGGCATCTGTATGATCCAAAAAGGCTTGTCCATCCTCTGGACTCTGATAAAATGCATAAACACTGGCTAATGACAAAATCTGCTTGGCATTGGAATAGCCGCTGATCGGTGTTCCATCACCATCCACAAATGTGGTCACTACATCTTTCCAGTAATCTGTAGAATTCGCCTGATCCAGATTTTTTCCAATTGACGCTCCTACCTCTGCCGGCGTTCTTTTGGAGATCCCGTAGATTTCTTTGATCCAGCTGGCATCCTTTTCTGAAAGCTTCGTAAATGCCTTACCTGCATAAGAATTCATGGCATCGGCTCCATCCGCCCCATCTGGGAAATATCCCGCCATATTCATGCGGAGTGCCGACGGCTCCGGTTCCTCCTCTTCTTCATTTGCTGTCTCCGGATCCTCTGTTGTCACTGTCACAAAAGCTTCCGGGTCTTCTTCAGTCGTTTCCACTGGCACTGGCACGGTCACTGTCTGAGTCTGTTCTACTGTTCCCTCATAATAAAAATGCCAGTCCTCATTAGCTGAAAGACCAACACAACCGATACCTGCTGCAGTCATAACCGCAATTTCTACTACCGTCCAATATCGAAATGTTCTCCATCTGTCCCGATACTGGCGGATGGCTTTTCTTATATTCTCCTGATCGATCATTAACACGCTGTCTACTCTTCTTTCATTTCATGTAAAAAATACCATGTTACAATATATCATAGAATGAGCGCAAAATACAGAGCTCAAAACTTAAAATTTCGTTAAAAGAAAATGGAAAGAGCAATAGGACATAAAAAACGGAGCCATGCTTTATTCTCACATGGCTCCGCGCGTGCCTCTTATGATTTTGATGTTGGGGTCAAAAGCTTTTGATGCTATGTAATGATTCATCCCCTCATAGTTATGATTCTCTTTTCTCTTCCGGCTTTGCTGCTTTTGCCTTGTTCTGCTCCTGCTTTAATTTCGCAAATTCGAGAATGATCTTCACTGCTCCATCAATGCCGACAGCACTACTGTTGATACACAGATCATAGCTTCTGGAATCACCCCAGCGTTTGCTTGCATAATAATTATAATAACTGGAACGCTTCTTATCCAGCTTGATCATAATGTCTCTTGCCTTTGCATCATTTACATTATGAAGTTCTTTAATGCGTTCAATCTTATCAGCCTCATCAGCACAGATAAACACAGAAACCGTCTCCGGATAGTCTGCCAACGCGTAGTCCGCGCAGCGTCCTACGATCACGCAGGACTCCTGATCTGCCAGCTTCTTGATCGTGTCGAACTGTGCCAGGAAAATCTTATGATTGATCGGCATATCCATGTATGCAGATGTCGTATAGCCCAAAGAATAGGTATCCATCACCAGGGAGTATAAAAAGCTGTTAGTTGGCTTCTCATCATGGGTCTCGAACAATTCCTCGCAAAGACCACTGTGCTTTGCTGCTTCTGTCAGAAGTTCCTTATCATAGCATTTCACGCCTAAAGCTTCTGCAACCTTCTTGCCGATCGTCTTACCTCTACTTCCACACTGTCTTCCGATTGTAATTACTAAGTTGCTCATATGATCCTCTCCCTTCGGAATATATTATCATACAATTTTTCTTCTTGAACTTATTATACAACAAAATAAGAAAAAAGTATATAAATATTTACATATTTTCTAATTTCTGCAAAAGCTCTGTGAAATACTGCGGCAATGGAGCTGTAAATTCCATGTATTCCCCGGTTCTTGGATGGATAAAACCTAGCACACCTGCATGAAGGGTCTGCCCCTGCAGATGGAAAGGGCTTTTCTCCGGTCCATAAACCGTATCTCCCACAAGAGGATGATGGATGCTGGCCATATGAACGCGGATCTGATGCGTTCTTCCGGTTTCTAACTGGCACTCGATGTAGGTATATTTAGAAAAACGCTTTAATACCCGGTAATGGGTCACCGCATGCCGTCCATTTTTTTCATTAATGCTCATTTTTTTCCGGTCAACCGGATGTCTGCCAATCGGTGCGTCCACAGTTCCCTCATCTTCTTTGATCACACCATAAACAATAGCCCGGTACTTTCTGGTAATCGAATGCTCTTTTAACTGGGCTGCAATGGAATTATGGGCAAAATCATTTTTGCATACGATCAGAACTCCGGTGGTGTCCATATCGATCCGGTGGACGATCCCCGGACGCATAACACCGTTAATACCGGAAAGCTCATCCCTGCAATGGGCCATCAGTCCATTGACCAGAGTTCCCGTGTAATGTCCGGCTGCCGGATGCACAACCATTCCCTTCGGCTTATTGACCAGGATCACATCCTGATCCTCATAAAGAATGTCTAAATCCATCTCTTCCGCCACAATTTCCGGCTCCACTGCCTCTGGCACATCCACTTCGATCTGGTCACCTGCGGCCACCTTGTAACTGGCCTTTACCGGACCGCCATTCACTAACACATCCTGGTTTTTTAACAGTTTCTGAATATAGGAACGAGACAGTTCTTCGCAGGCTTCTGACAGATAGCGGTCAATCCGCAGATCCTCCTGTTCCTCTGATACCATATAGTGCTGCTTCACCTAGGACTCCTTTCTCTTCTGCCACAGAACCGCCAGATCCTCATCACTGTACACCTTCATCAGAAGGATCAAAAGAACCGCCGTCGCTACGGTAACATAGCAGTCTGCCACATTAAAGATTGGAAAATCAATCAGAATGAAGTACAAAAAGTCTACCACATAGCCCTGAGCCACCCGGTCGATCAGATTGCCTGCTGCCCCTGCCGTAATCAAAGTGATACAGATCCGCAGCGGGACAAATTTCTTTTCATCAGGAAGCTTCCATATCACATAAAGAGCTGCCACAAACACACAAGCCGCTACCAGGAAGAAAAATCCATGTTTTCCCTGAAGAACGCCAAATGCCGCACCCCGGTTCTCGGAATATAAAAGTTCAAATACTCCCTTCCAAATCACAAATGGCTCTTTTCCTTTTAAACCTGCTACCGCCAGGCTCTTGGTCCACTGATCGATGGCAGTCAGAACTGCTCCGGACACCAGAAAACCCAGAACCGCTTTTATTTTCTGATTCATATATGAAATTCTCCTTACTCCAGAACTGCTTCCAGTCCCAGTTTCATCTCCTCTTCTGTCACCTGACGATCCACATAAGCGGAGCCGATCTCTTTCAGAAGAATAAATTTGATGGTATTGCCATCCATCTTTTTATCATTTTTCGTTGCAGCGATCACTTGTGCCGGATCAACACCTGAGACCTTTTCCTCCACCTGAAATGCTTTCATGGTTTCCCGGATATCCTGTACCTGTGCCTCCGTCAGATAGCCTCGTTTTTGGGAAATTGCTGCCGCTGCGATACAGCCAACACCAACACAGTGACCGTGAAGCATCTGGAAATTCTTTAATTTTTCAATGGCATGGCCCAGTGTATGCCCAAAGTTCAAAAGTGCACGGTCTCCCTGCTCAGTCGGATCTTTCTCAACAACTTCACGTTTGATCTCATCGCTTCGTTCGATCATGTCTGCACATGCTTCTAAATCTCTCGCCATGATCTTCTCCCGGTTGTCTTTCAGCCACTGATAGTAAGCAGCATCTTTGATCAGCCCGTGTTTGATGATCTCACCCATTCCAGAGGAAAACTGTTCCTGTGAAAGAGTCGTCAGAGTTTTCACATTTGTATATACCAGCCTGGGCATGTGAAATGCGCCTACCATATTTTTATACGCATCGAAATCTACGCCTGTCTTTCCTCCAATGCTGCTGTCCACCTGGGATAAAAGCGTGGTCGGTATCTGGATAAATGACACACCGCGCAGATAGGTTGCCGCCGCATAACCACACAGATCGCCTACTACACCGCCGCCAAGGGCCACCAGAAGATCTTTTCTGTCCAGATGATTCAGGATCAGTGTCTCATACAGCGCCTGGACCGTCTTTAGATTCTTATTTTCCTCACCTGCTGGAAATACAAAAGTCACAACCTCTTTGCAGCATCCGGCCAGGCGTTTCCTCACCTCTTCCAGATACAGCCCTGCTACTGTAGAATCTGTCACAATGCAGATCCGGCGTCCTTCAACCGCAAGCTTTGCAACCTCCGTCGCCAAGGAACCAAAGGAATCACTCATCACAATATCATAAATCGGATTCCCATCCTGATGGACTGTCATTCGTCTCTCCATAATCTCCTCCTGTTTTCCGGAATCCTCACTCTGATACCGGATTGCTCTGCACTGCGTGCTCCCGCAATCCTCAAAAACATTCGTAATTCGCTCATTTTTCTTTGAAAAATGGCTGCTTACTCATGTTTTTGGCGGGTCTCAAGGTCAAAAATTCTCCTGCAAGCAAGCTTGCGTCGAACTTCTGACCTTTTGACCCTGGTATCAGCATCATATGAAAAAGCAAACGGTTTATCTGACCCAACCGTCTGCTCCTTCACTGTTTATTCTCGTAGTATTTCTCACATTTATCAAATACGCATTCCCATGCCTGAAAAAGAGGTCGCGCCTCCACTGATCAGTTCCTGAAAATCTCCAGACAGCTCAACTGATTCCGGCGTTGCAATAAAAATACTGTTGGAAATCTTCTGCAGATTACCATTCATGGAATACGTTGCTCCGGAAGCGAAATCAATGATCCGCTGCGCTACTTCCATGTTCAGTCCTTCCATATTCAGCACCACTGCCTTACCAGCCAGCAGATACTGACAGATCTCCTGGGAATCATTCATGGAGGTTGGTTTTACCATCGTCACCTCCATGCCGCCGCGTTTCATCGGAACTACCTTATTAGAGGATCTGCCTAAAAATCTTGGCTTGGACACTGGCTCATCCGGCTCGTCATAGCCATAATCATCATCCAGCTCTTTATCTTTTTTACCGAAAAAGTTTTTCTTCTCCGGTTTCTCATCTTCATAATCGTCATCCAGGAAGTAATCATCATCCTCGTTGTCGCTTAACCGCAGGCTATCCATAATTTTTCCAAAAACGCCCATTTCTAATCTCCCATCTTACTATCTTGCACCAAAGATTCCGGTGCCTACCCTGACAATGGTTGCACCTTCCTCTATTGCAACTTCAAAGTCTCCAGTCATACCCATGGACAGAATATTCATAGTACCATTATCAATGTTTTTACTTTTCATGTCAACATATAATTTATTTAATTTTTGAAAAACAGGACGATTATCTTCGGAATTGTCCACAAATGGCGCAATGGTCATCAGGCCCCGGACACAGACTCCAGAAAGCTCCTGGATCTGTTTTAAGGCATTTTCCACTTCTTCTGCATGAAAACCAAACTTACTTTCCTCTTCTGCCACATTGACCTCCAGAAGAATCTGGGTCACGATTCCTTTTTTCACTGATTCCTTGTGGATCGTCTCTGCAATATGCAGGGAATCTACTGAATGAATCAGACAGGTCTTTCCTACGATCTGTCGCACCTTATTGGTCTGCAGATGGCCGATCATATGCCATCGGATATCCTCCGGAAGCTCTGGCTCTTTGGTCAGAATCTCCTGTACCTTATTCTCTCCAAAGTCTCTGGCTCCAGCTTCGTAAGCTTCCCGAAGCATCTCCACTGGTTTTGTCTTGCTGACAGCGATCAAAGTCACTTCTTCCGGTTTTCTTCCCACCCGCAGGCAGGCCGCTTCTACACGTTTTTTTATCTCATCATATTGTCTGGCAACCATGCAATTTCCCTCCTTACTGATATACTAATACACCTTCGCCTTCTACGGCGTCTGCGTCCAGAATGATATGGTCATAAACGTTCAGACCATATCTGGTTCCTTTCTGTACAATATAAAACTCGTTATTCTCTGCCAGAATCTCTATCTGACGAAATACGGAATAACCCTTATTGATATTATAAACTCCCTGCAGCGATCCAGTCTGCCCCACCTGATACCGATCCTGAGATCCCGGCTTTATCAGATAGTCTCCTGCATGGATTCCTTCCTCTTCTCCCATATCGATATAACAGGATTCTTCATCTGAATAATAAATCGTCGCAGGAACGAACACGATCGAGGTTCCCTGATCAGAATACACTTCTTTATTGAATCCTGAATCATTGCCATCGCCACCGGTGGTTAAATATTCTGCCGGGACACGGTAAAAATCTTTGCTGGCAACAGAGCTTAATGGAATTTTTAATCCCTTTACCTCTTCTGTGACCACCTCAAAATCCACATACCGATCTGCTTCAAACTGAATCATAAATCGTTTAAAATCCAATTTTCCATAGGTTTTTCCATCCGTTCCTGTAAGAACAGAAAATGCGCCATTCATAGTCAGATTTTCACTTGGAAAATTAATCTTCAGACTGGTCTTGTCCCCAAACTGTGCCAGATCCTCCTCTCCCAGAGGAAATACCACTGACCAGGTATCATCGGTGATCACCTTGTAAGCCGGTGTTCCGGTCTCCGCAGGCTGTCCGGTCTTGATCGTCAATCTGGAATAACCGGTCCGGTCAAATACATCTGCGTTAATGGAGGTTTCATCCAGATTCTCATAAGAATCCACTGCATAAGAAACAATTCCACTGACCGGTGCTTTCAACTGCTTAAAATTGCCTCCCAGCTTCTCTGCCAGATCTTCTCCCTGGCTCATCGCACCGAAATTAGAATATTCCATAATCAGAGATTCCAGGGAATATTCCACATCATAAACATTACCAAAACGGTTGTCATTATATGCCAGACTATAAGATGTCAGGGATTTTTTAATCTCTGACAGATCCGAATCCGACAGCACTGACTGTCCCTGTCCCATCTCTCCCAGCTGCTGTGCCAGGCTTCCCGTCTCATCCACAGAACAGATACTGGTTCCAACCGCAACTCTTCGTCCTTCCCGCACATAATAATTCACATATCCCGAAGTGTCCAGATATTGGGTTGTCTCTTTTCTTAATATAATGCCTGTGTAATTCCTGTCATTCACAATGGCGCCTTCCGTCACTTCATAAGGCTGTATCTTCTCCCTCGACCAATAGGTATAAACGCTGAATAACATATAGATAAAAATGACCAGAAAGATCAGTTTTCCAATATTAATATTCCTGATAAAAGCCCTGAGTCCCCGCTGACTGCTTCTTGGGTACCTTACGACCTTCTGAGGTTTCTTTGCCATAGGAGGCGACCTCCTTTTCTTTTACGTCTTATCCATTATACGTGCTATCCCTCAAAAGTTCAAGAGTAAGAAAAACACAGATCAAAAATGCCGCAGGCTGAAATTCTATGATGGAATCTCTTATCCTGCGGCACTTTATGATCATCTTCGTTCGAAATCAATCATTATGTATTTTGTAAAAATTATAAGGAAATGATAACATCCTTCTTTACATCCTCTGGAAGCTCATCTGCATCCATAGATACGCTCAATACGAATGTTACATGATATTTCTCACTGATACCTTCCAGTCTGGAGATCGTCTCAGAAATATCCAGTCCCTCCAGACATGCCAGTTTTAAGAAGCTGTCCAGGAACATCACTTCCAGATCATGATCCTGGGAAATAATTCCAGAAATAAAACCAATAAACCCTGAACTATCTGTTACATCAAATCCTTTTACATTAATCAGACGAATCTTGTTGCTTAACTCATACATGTGCTTGGAACTCTTATCTAAGTATACGATCGATCCCTTTGCCTCTGTAATCGCTGCATTAGCCTTATCAAGCAGATGTTTTGTCTTACCTTTTCCTTTTTTTCCAGCTATAATCTGCACCATAGTTAACGCCCTCCTTAAGTTTATTGGTTTTGTATAAAAAGTCTAATTGATTTGTCATAATTATAGTATAAATTTATTGAAAAATCAATCACTAATCGACAATTTTGGAAATTATATTTGTCATATTGTCATACAGTCCCGGACGGCTTGGCGCTTTTAAGACAACAGAGATATATTCCTTCTCTTTCTGGTCCCTGGAAGCCATGATCAGGCAGAATCCTGCTGCTGATGTAGTACCTGTTTTTCCTGAAAATACAGTCAGTCCATCCGGAGTCTGTCTCTGACCTACCATATACCAGTTTCCACCCTCCCAGGTAGTCGAAACCGGATTGCCACTTCCATCGGTATAATCTGCTGTATAGGAAGTGGTTCCCGTCACTTTCCGGAATTCCGGCTGCTTTAATGCCTCGTTAAAAATCAGATACAGATCATAGGCAGTCGTATAATGATCCGCATTAGTCAGACCATGCGGATTCATAAAATGAGTTCCTGTCGCCCCCAGTTTCTGGGCTTCCCGGTTCATCAGTTCAGCAAACGCATCAATACTTCCAGCCATATGTACCGCAATAGCCGCTCCTGCATCGTTGCCGGACGGAAGCATCAGACCATATAAAAGCTGCTCCATGGTAAGCTGGTCTCCCGGATGAATCCCGGCAAGCGTCGCACCTGCTTCTGTGATCACTGCATCCTCTGTAACCGTGACCGTATCTGTCAGATCACCATATTTGATCGCGATCAACGCTGTCATAACCTTGGTAATACTGGCCGGATATAACCGTTCAAAGGCATTTTTGCTGTACATAACCTGCCCATCTGTAATATCAAACAAGCCAGCCGCCTCCGATGTAGTATCGGAAGGCGAATACTGGCTCTCATCCGTAACTACGCACAGATCGCTGGCAAATAAAGATGCATATCCATCTGTGGAATCAGTCAGCTCCACAGGAAAACTGCGTTCTGTAAATGAGTATGGACGATCCAGAGCTTCTTCCTTTTTTCCACAGCTGCATAGCAGAAAGCCTGCCATGAGACAGCAGGCAATCTTGTATATCGTTTTTTTCTTCATACTGACACCTATTTGTACATCTCACGCCACTCCAGATCACCGCGCTCTAACGCCTTGATCAGAAGCTCCGCAGTTGCCAGGTTGGTAGCTACCGGAATATTGTGTGCATCACACATACGGATAATTCCTCTTCCATCCGGATCCATACGGTTTGGAGCAATTGGCTCCCTCAGAAAAATCACCAGATCCAGCTGATCCTGTTCAATGTCTGTACACATCTGCTGTTCTCCACCCAAATGACCGGATAGATACTTGTGCACATTAAGATTGGTGACCTCCTCGATCAGTCTTCCTGTGGTTCCTGTCGCATAAAGTGAGTGTTTGCTGAGGATTCCCCTATACGCAATGCAGAAATTCTGCATCAGTTTTTTCTTTGATTCATGAGCGATTAAACCAACGTTCATATATCTTCCTCCTTTATTCGTTCGTATGAAAGTACTGAATCATTACCATTCGTTACTATATCTGCGTTGCAATCCAACATTCAACACGACTCCGATACCGATATACAGACTCAGCAGAGAACTGACTCCGTAACTGACAAATGGAAGCGGCAAGCCTGTGTTCGGAAAGATCGCGGTTGCTACTGCAATATTGGCAAAGCTCTGGAAAGCCAGAAGTGTTGCCATGCCTGTACAGATCAGTCTTCCAGAAAGATCCTTGGCCCGGTACGCCATCACCAGGCATTCATAAACCAAAAGAAGAAACAGGGCGATCACGATCATCGCGCCGACAAATCCCATCTCTTCTCCGATTATCGCAAAAATAAAATCCGTCTGTTCCTCCGACAAAAAATTACCATTCTTGACAGAGGCGATCTCTGTATTGTTTAGACCTTTGCCCCAGAGCTGTCCGGAGCCAATGGCCATAATGGAATTTTCCTGCTGCCAGTAAGCATCAGAATACTCCTTCGGGTTGATCCAGGCTAAAATCCGTGTTGCCTGATATCCCCTCAAAAATGGAATCATCTCATACTGGAGCATGTATACAAACACCGCTCCAAGGGGAAACAGCACTGCCAGAACTCCTAAAATCCACTTGTAACTGACACCGGAACAAAATACAACCGACACAATGATCACCGTAGTAACCAGAGTTGTGGAAAGGTTCGGCTGCTCCAAAATCATAAAGGCAGGAAGTGCGAACAGTGCAGCTCCAACTGCCAGGGTAATGGGCTGATTGATCTTTTCCTGATATCTTTGAAAATACCAGGAAAAGAACAGGATCAGTCCGATTTTTACAAATTCTGCTGGCTGAATCGCTCCGATCACTGGAAGGATCAGCCATCTGGTCGCTCCACCGGCAGTCCGTCCCATAAGAAGTACTGCAGCCAGAAACACCACGCAGGCTCCATAAATCAAAACATGTAAGGAAAGGAGCCTGGTATAATCGACCAGGGAAAGGCAGATCGCAAGGATTAGTCCTAAAATAATACCAAAAATCTGTTTTGCGATCATGGAACGATCCTGGTTTGTCGCGCTCCAGATTGCCATAACTCCGATCCCACTAAGCAGGATCACATAGATCAGGATCCGGAAATTGTATCTTTTAAAGTTGTAATCAAAAAGCATTGTTAAAAAAATCCCTTCAATCTCATGCTGTGTACTGGTAACTTTGCGTAAAGGGTTGTTGTATATCGTTCTGATGAGGTGTCCTCCTGATGTTTTACGGCAATCTCCATCCTTGCTGCATCCACATCCATGTACTTTGACAAAGCAGCACAGATATCACGCCGGATCATCTCGATCAGTTCCGGTGAACAGTCTGCTTTATCTGCTACAAGCAGTAATTTCAGCCGCCGGATGGCGATCTCCCCGGACCGTTTCATAGGTACACCTGTTTCTCGCTTCATGGCCACCCTCCTATGCACGCTTTAAAAGTCCTGAAAGCCGTGCAAAAAAAGTCCGGTTCTGCCTCGGTGCATACATAGGGATCTCCTCTCCCATGATCCGCCTGCTGATGTCCAGATATGCTTGTCCGGATGGCGTATTCGTACCTGCCAGAGGTTCTCCCTGGTTGGTGGAAATCACGATCGCCTCATCATCTGGTATCGTTCCCATAAGAGGAATTGCTAAAATATCCATCACATCATCCACAGACATCATATCGCCTCTTCGGACCATATCCATACGGACACGGTTAACGATCAGCTGGATATCCCTTATCTCCTGGTTCTCCAACAATCCGATGATCCGGTCTGCATCACGGATGGCTGATACCTCCGGTGTGGTCACAACCAGCGCCCGGTCTGCTCCTGCAATGGCATTCTTAAATCCCTGCTCGATTCCGGCCGGACAGTCTAACAGAATGTAGTCAAACTCATCCCGCAGATCATCGATCAGTTTTATCATCTGTTCAGGATTTACTGCTGATTTATCTCTCGTCTGTGCAGACGGAAGTAAAGAAAGGTTTGGGTATCTTTTGTCTCTGATCAGGGCCTGCTTCATCCTGCAGTTTCCCTCGACCACATCTACCAGATTATATACGATCCGGTTCTCCAGTCCCATGACCACATCCAGATTCCGAAGCCCGATGTCCGTATCGATCATCACAACTCTTCTACCTAATATAGCCAGTCCTGTTCCAATGTTTGCCGAGGTTGTGGTTTTGCCCACCCCGCCTTTTCCGGAGGTAATCACAATGACTTCACTCATAGTTCCATCCTCCTGCAATAAATTCTTACCAACAAATATTTTACTCTATATTTTCTAATATTTCCAGTATTAATTATATTTAAATAGGTCAAATATATTTTTTTTAGTATTTTTCACACAGATGCCCTGATTCTCCACATAAGCAATAGATGGTCCCTTGCCTAAACGTTTTCCCTTTTCCGGGTAAACCGCCTGTACTTCACTGATTTTCAGCTGCTGGGGAGCCATATCCAGGGCAACGATCACTGTTTTTTCGTTGCCGGAGGCGCCTGCAGTCACACTGCCATGCAGATCTCCGAGGATCACCACGTTCCCCTTGGAAATAATTCTTGCGCCTTTTTCCACATCACCGATCACTACAAGACTGGTCTCTGTTTCCAGTAATTCCCCTGCTTTTAAATTACCGCGAAAAAACTGACCAGTGTTGGAAGACAGCTCCATCAGACGGTTTTTCAGTGCTCTTTCACACCGGCGGATCCGGTTTATATCCTGATCTACCAGGCACAAAATCTCGATCTGGGAATGCTCTGTGATCACATTGACGATCTCAAATTCCTGTTCCGGGGTCAGGGGACGCCCCGCCAAAGTCAGCGTCATCTGTACAGATCCCCAGAATCTGGCGCTCTCTTCAAACTTGGCGGCAATGTCCAGAAGCAGCGTCTCATACGCTGCTTCCGGATCCAAGATTACCGTCATACCAGATTTATTTCCTTTAATGACTACGGTGTTTTTCATGACCGATCACCTTCTTTAATTTTTTTAATCGCCGATCACGACGTTGCTTGCTCTCAACGCTCCTGCATTCAGGATCTCATCCAGGGATGTATATCCATAATACAGACGGTATACATTTTTAGCTACTGCCGCAGCGTTAGAGGAAGAATATCCATAAGGAATATTGACCGTCACACTGATCTCCGGGTTGGTATATGGTCCATAGGAAATAAACCACGCATGGTTCGCACGGCTGTTCTCCTGTGCAGTACCTGTCTTACCTGCGATCTCTACTTCCAGATCTTTAAAGATATCCTTTGCAGAACCTTCCGATACTACGGCCCTCATGCCAGTCTGTACTGCATCCCAGGTACTGTCTGCCACCTTTACCTGACTGGAAAGCTCCGTCTGATGCTCACGGACTACCCTGCCATCAGAAGTCATCACCTTGTCAACCAGACTTAACTCATAAACATTTCCCCGGTTAGCCAGAGCGGAAACATATCTGGAAAGCTGCACATTGGTATAGGAGTTGGTACCCTGTCCCATCGCAGAACGCTCCGGGTCTTCCGTAGTCAGCTTCGGATCATTTTCAGAAATTTCAATGCCGGATTTGTGATCCAGACCAAACATGGTCGCATATTTCTGGATCGTCCGGATACCCCTGTCCGTCGAATACACACCATTTTCATCTGTGGAAAGCCGGTGTGCCATCTCTGCGAAAAAGTAGTTACAGGAGTTCTGAATTCCGCCTGATACCGTCAGATGTCCATGACGTCCCGGATAAATCCAACATTTGATAGACGGGGACACTTCCTCATAAATACCGGTACACTCTACGGTTTCTCCCAGGGAGATCACACCCTCTTCCAGAGCAGCAATGGCTGTAATTGGCTTAAATGTAGAACCTGGTGCTTTTCGTGCCTGCGTGGCATTGTTGTAGAGCGGAAGGGACAGGTCATCATTTAACTTACTGTAATAAGCCGCATCTACCATACCAGAAAGCATGTTGTTGTCATAACTTGGATAGGTAACCAGCGCCCGGATCTCTCCCGTATTGACATCTGTCACCGTACATCCTGCCGTACATGGATCCAGAGCCAGCTGGGCCGGTGTCAATTCGATCTTGGAGATCTTATCGATCATAAATGAATACGCATAATTTTCTCCATTGCCTGCCAGCAGAGAAACCTGCTGCTCATCATATGGGAATACCCCCTGGGAATAAAGTGCCAGACAAAGTTCCCGTCCGGTCACTACTCCCTGATTGATCAGATAACGGTAAATCCTCTTGGTAAATTTCGTGTCATCCTTTAAATGGTCCAGAATATACCGTACAATGGCATCGTAGCTGTCATCCGCACTGGAATATCTGCTGGACACCTCCAGCTTCGTCGTATCGATCCAGTTATTAGAAATACCGCTGTAAAGATAATCCCTGAGACTGATGGTTTCATTTTTCCAGTTCTCCGCTTCCGGGCTGGAACTGTCAATCTTGTCCCTCTGGATGATCCCAACAGTAGAATCTGACAGGTAACTGTAAATATACTGCATGTAAGCCTTCTGATCCTCCGGCAGCTCCGCCATGGACGGGGCATTCGGATTATACAACTGGCTTTCCAGTTCTTTCATGATCTGTTCTCTGGAAGAAAGAAATATCTGATGGATCTGCTGTTCGATGGCACCAGCTTCTTCCGATTCCATATGTTTTAAAGAAAGCACGTTGTTATTGATCAGCTGATAATACGCATCCTTGATCGGGATCTTCTTCTTACTGGAATCCTGGTTTTCCAGTTCCGTCACATCACGGTTTACCAGACGCTCCGTCAAAATACCAGCCAGCTGTCTCTCTAACAGATAATAGATTCCTTTCTGGAGATCCGCATCGATGGTCAGATAGACATCATTGCCTGCCACCGGCTCGGTTCCATTTTCATCTTCTTTCAGTATCCGGCCGCGGCTGTCCACGTACAGATTCTGTACGCCCTTTTTTCCCTGCAGTTCCTGCTCTAGGGCTTCCTCAATACCGATACGTCCTACGATATCAGTCACTTCATAATTTTCATCTAATTTTTTCAGTTCCTCCAGCTGGTCAGACTGGACTTTTCCGGTATAGCCGATGATCGGGGCAAAATAAATACTGTCATCATAAACACGGATGGTGGATTCTTCAATTCCAACACCTTGAAGCTCTGCCACACTCTCCTCGATCTCCGCCACCGTCTCTTCAGAAACATTGGTAGCTACTGTTGTGCTCTTATATTTCTGATAGTCCGTCAGAGACATCGTATACCGGATGCTGGCAATGGCTAAGGCCTCTTCATCCGTCAGAACGATCGGATTGCCTTTCTCGTCCTTCAGCCGTTTTATGTCATAATGCTTTTCATCCTTCAGCTGCTCAAAAATATCTCTGGCTGAAACATTGGATGGATATTTCCCGTTCGGATCATCCAGCTTATCTACCGAGGTCAGACCGTAATAATCCCGAAGGAAACGTTTCCTCGCTGCTTCTGAAGACGCTGTAAACACCATATCCCCATTCTGATCAATGGTGATCTCCAGTTTTCCTTCTACCGTCTCTCCATGTTTTTCCAGCACCCGGATCAGATTGAGAAGCATCAGGTTTTTATCCTGGTTTTTCCGGTATGCACCAGTATCCTGGACGGTTACCGCATAAGCCAGTTCATTGTGCGCCAGCACATTGCCATTGCGGTCATAAATATTGCCTCTGGTTCCAGGGGTATAGACCGTCTGCAAGGTTTTGGACACATACTGGGTCAGATACTGTTCGCCGTTTATGATCTGCATATTGAACAATTTGCCGATCAGTCCAAAAAACATCAGGGTAAAGATAAGTGCCAGGGCAAATACCCTGGAACCTGCGATTTTTTTTACTGTTTCCTGCAGAATTTCTAAAATGTCTCTAAACAATGGTCGTATCTCTCCTATTTTCCATACGTTTCAGCCACCGGTTGATAAACAGGATCAGGCGGTAGAGAAACAAAGTGGTCACAACAGTAAAAATGATCTCTGGGATCATCAGTTCTCTTAAATAATACAGAATATTCAGTCTTCCGCGGATCAGAAAACGGAACACATAGATGTACAGATTGTATGCCAGTTCGTTGACCAGGCTTAAGATCAGCGGAAGGGTAATATAATCTTCATAATAATATTTGGTACAGATTCCGTTCAGATATCCTACATAAATGTAAAACAACGTGTAAAATCCAAAAGGTCCGCTGTAAAACAGGTCCAGCAGGATTCCCGCCAGAACACCGTAAAACATACCTGCCTGCTTTCCCTCAATAAAACCAAAGGAAAATGTCAGGATCAGAAGCAGATTCGGCGTTGCCGTCAGAAATGGCATCAACGGGAACACACAATTCTGGATGGTAAACGCAAGGATCATCAGACATAGATTGATCCCTGCCCGTTTGATTCTCATGTTCATGGTCATTGTCCCACCTGATCTCCTGTCTCTTTTACCTGGGTGATGATCAGCACTTCCTGAAGATTACGGAAAGAAACCACCGGAACCAGATAACCGGAACTGGTAAGCTGATTACTGTCCAGGGTGATGTCGGAAGCGTAGCCAATGAGAATTCCTGGCAAAAACTTAGAACTGATGTTCGAGGTTACGATCCGATCCCCTTCTTTTACATCGGCATCCTTCTGGATATTGGTAATACGAAGCCGTCTTTCTTCATAGAGGGTCAGGTCTCCTGCAACAATACAGGTATCTCCAGACTGGACAGCCATCGAACTGACACGGCTGGAATCATCGATGATGGAACGGACCGTGGCGTAATGGGCGCCTACATCTGTAACGATACCCACCAGGCCTCCGCCTGCCATCACATTGCTGCCCACTTCCACTCCATCTGCTGAACCTTTATCCACACGGAATACCTGAAACCAGTCTCCAGAGTCCTTGGCAATGACTCTGGCTGCTGTCTTCTCATACTGTAGATATTCCTGATCCAGGTTATATAGTTCCCGCAATCTCCGCAGTTCAAACTGGTCCGAAACCAGACGATTGTTCTCCTCCGTTAACTGGGCCACTTCCTCCTGAAGTTTTTTGTTCTCATCCAGGGCAGATTTTAAGCTGGCGTAATCTGTCAGTTCGTCATAAATGGTAATACCAATCTTATTGACTCCGGACTGGATCGGGATCAGAAAATATCCCACTCCTGTCCTGAGTGGTGCCAGCCACCCATCGGAAAAGGATGTAATTCCGATGAGGGAGATACAGAACACTGTCAGTCCGATTAATAAATAACGTGTATATTTTGATTCCATGTGCTATAACATTCCTTCTTTTTTAAAACTGCTGTATGACCCGTCTCCAATGACAATGTGATCCAGCAGCTGGATACCCACCAGTTTTCCCGCCTCCTTCACCCTCTGGGTAATGGAACAGTCCTCACGGCTGGGTGTCGGATCACCGCTGGGATGGTTATGTACCATGATCATCCCCACTGCCCGGTATCTCAGTGCTTCAATCAAAATTTCTCTCGGCGATACGATGGAAGCGTTGACGGTTCCCTTGGAAATCAGCACATCCCGTATCATTCCCTGTTTATTATCTGTCAGCATCACATGAAGCTGCTCCTGCTCCATGTGGCGCATCTCTTCCATATAGTAATTCACCACTTCTTCCGGGTTCTGGAACCGGGTGATCTCCGACATGACAAATCTTCTGCTGATCCGCCGGGACAATTCCCCGATGCACAGAAGCTGGATGCCTTTTACATCACCGATCCCCTCCACCTCTTTTAATTCCGGAAGTGTTAAGTGGCATAGTCCCAGGATACCATCCTGGGGATAATTCAGTCTCAGAATCTGCCGGGCGGTCTCTAAGGAATTGGCCTTCCTGCTGCCGGTCCGTATGATCACGGACAGCAGCTCCTCATCGCTTAAAGCCTCCGGACCCTGTCTGATACATCTTTCGTATGGCCGGTCATTGACCGGGATCTCTTTCATGGTCTGTTTCTCCATGTCTGTCCTTTCCCGTAACTCTCCATACGACGAACTCCAGACAGGTTTATTTTAACATGTCCACCATTCCTGCGTCTACCAGTTTCTGTAAAGACATCAGAATTCCCAGTTTTGCATGATACCAGGTCAGACCTCCCTGGAAATAAACGGCATATGGAGGTTTGATCGGTCCATCAGCGCTTAACTCAATGGAAGAACCCTGTACAAAAGCACCTGCTGCCATGATAACCGGCGCATCATAACCCGGCATATCCCATGGTTCCGGAGCTACATAGCTGTCTACCGGAGCAGCTGCCTGGATACCCTGGCAGAATGCGATCACACCTTCCGGTTTTCCAAAGGTGATCGCCTGAATGATGTCGTGACGGGACTCGGTTCCATTTGGGATCACGTCAAAGCCCAGCTTCTCGTAGATATTGGCTGCGAAGACCGCACCCTTTAATGCACCTGCAACAACTGTCGGAGCCAGGAAGAATCCCTGGTAAAAGGACTGGTTCAGTCCTAAGCTTGCGCCTACTTCTTTGCCAAGTCCAGGAGCGCTTAAACGGTATGCCGCACGCTCGATGCAGTCTTTCCGTCCTACGATATAGCCGCCAATAGGCGCTAAACCGCCGCCTGGATTTTTGATCAGGGAACCGACGATCATATCTGCTCCCACATCGGTTGGCTCGATGGTCTCTACGAACTCACCGTAGCAGTTATCTACCATGCAGATCACTTCCGGCTTGATGCTCTTGATAAAGGAAATCAGTTCCCCGATTCTGGCTACGGAAAGAGTTGGTCTGGTGGCATAGCCCTTAGATCTCTGGATCGTTACCAGTTTTGTCTTCTCGTTGATAGCCTTTCTGATATTTTCAAAATCAAAGGAGCCGTCCGGCAGAAGGTCTACCTGGCGGTAGGATACGCCATATTCCTTTAATGAGCCGACGGAATCCCGGATTCCGATGACCTCTTCCAGAGTATCGTATGGTTTGCCAACCGGGGAAAGCAGCTCATCGCCTGGTCTTAAGTTAGAAGCTAAAGCAACTGCTAATGCATGGGTTCCGCAGGTTAACTGTGGACGTACAAGGGCGCTCTCGCCGTGAAAAGCGCTGGCGTAAACTGCCTCTAAGGTATCTCTTCCAAGATCATTGTAGCCATATCCGGTAGTTGCAGCAAAATGAATGTCACTGACCCGGTTGTCCTGCATCGCTTTGATGACCTTCATCTGGTTAAATTCTGCCCGCTTGTCAATCTCCCCAAACCGTTCTTTTAAATGCTCCTCGATCTGAGCGCCAAACTCCAGTACTTTTTTACTGATACCAAGACTCTCGTACATGGTTTCCATTTCTGTATTCATCGTATTCCTTCTCCTTCAATTTCATCCAATATATGTTCCAGGACCTTCTTCCGGTCATTCTGGAACTGCTCCAGCTCCAGCCAACGGACGTCCCTCTCTCTCTTAAACCAGGTGATCTGCCGTTTGGCAAAATGACGGGTGTCCCGTTTTAAGATATAAACGGCTTCCTCCAGGGGAATCTCCCCAGACAGGTAATCCAGGATTTCTTTGTAACCGAGTCCCTGCATGGACACCATATCTCTGGTACAGCCCATATCTGCCAGATGCTTCACTTCATCCACCAGGCCATGTTCCATCATCAGATCCACTCTCCGGTCGATCCGCTCATAGAGGGTCTTCCGGTCTGTATCCAGCACATAATAAAGAAACTGGTATGGGGACTGTTTCTCCCGCTCCTGCTCATTGTGCAGAGAGATCTTTTTCCCGGTCTGGCGGTAGAACTCAATGGCCCGGATCACCCGTTTCACATTATTCTGATGAATAGCGGCTGCCGACTCTGGATCGATCTCCTGTAGCATCTGATGGAGGCAGCCGGCTCCCTGGGTCTTGGCTAATTTCTCCAGTTCCCTGCGGATGGCGGTATCACCGTCATTTTCTGTAAAATCAATATCATAGAGCAGTGCCTGGATGTAGAACCCGGTTCCTCCCACAATGATAGGAATATGTCCCCGTTCATAGATGCCTGTTAATGCCTCTTTAGCCAGCTTCTGGAACACCACCACATTAAATTCTTCTTCCGGCTCCAGCACGTCGATCAGATGATGGGGAACTCCATCCATCTCCTCCGGTGTCACCTTGGCAGAACCGATATCCATGTGGCGGTATACCTGCATGGAATCAGCGCTGATGATCTCACCATTCATGGCTTTAGCCAGCTGAATGGAAAGATCAGTCTTTCCTACCGCTGTGGGACCTGTCAGGATGATCATCGGTTTTTTCTTATTTTCACTCATATCTTTATCCTATTTTTATACGATCCTTTTAAATTTCTTTTCCAGTTCATACCTGCTCATGGAAATGATGGTTGGCCGCCCATGTGGACAGGCATATGGATTGTCCAGGTTCAGCAGTTCATCGATCAGATGATCCGCCTCCGCAAAGGACAGATGGTTGTTGCCCTTGACTGCCGCCTTGCAGGACATGGTTGCTACCCGGTCATGGATCATATCTGCCGTTCTTGCCCCTGCATCCTCAGACAGGTCATCGATCATCTCCATAAGAAGTTCTTTCTTCGCCACGGAAAACAGGTTGTCCGGCACTGCCCGTACCGCGTACTCCCGTCCGCCGAAAGGCTCGATCTCAAAACCGATCTCCTGGAAATATTTCATGTATTTTTTCAAGAGAACCTCCTCTGTGCTTCCGATGGTCAAAATGATCGGCGGATTCAGCATCTGGGAGGTAAATTCTCTTGTCTTCAGTGTCCGCATGGTCTTCTCATACAGCACCTTCTCATGGGCTGCATGCTGATCGATAATGTAGAGATGTTCGTTGAATTCCACCAGCCAGTAGGTGTCGAAGAGCTGACCGATCAGCTTGTGGCGGATGCGGTTCTTGGGCTCCAGGAGTTTTTCTTCGAAAAGATCTAACTGCTGGGGCTGTTCTGCCTGCCCTGTGGCTTTCTGTTCCTGCTTGGGCTGTTTTTGCTCCGGCTTCTGGGACTCCACTGGCGCAACTGCCTGAATTTCCGGCTCAGGCTCCGCACGGCTTTCCGCAATTTTGCCATAAACCGCTTCACTTTTATAGATCGAGGGCTGCATTGTTCTGGATTTAGCAGGTTCCTGTGGCTGCATTGTTCTGGATTCACCAGGTTTCTGCACCATAGCCGCCTGCCGTTTCACCTCAAATGGCTCCGGATGAGGTGCTTTCTTCTGGGCTTCCTCCAACGCTTTCTCCTCTTCCCGCTTCACCAGATCCACCTGCGGGATCAGTTCCTTATGAGACAGTGCCTGACTGATGGCCTGGAAGATCATCTGGTAGACCTGTTCTCCATTGCGGAACCGCAGTTCCATCTTGGTTGGATGCACATTCACATCCAGATACTCCGGCTCAATGCTGATATGAAGCAGCACAAACGGATACTTATGCTGCATCATAAACGGCTTGTATGCGTCCTCAATGGCCTTACCGATCAGCCCGCTTTTCACATACCGTCCGTTGATGTAGTAATTCTCAAAACTCCGGTTACTTCTGGCGATCACCGGTTTTCCCGCAAATCCATGGACCTGCAGAACCTCCTGCTCACTTTCCACAGGAAGCAGATTGGCAGCGATCTCCCGTCCAAACACGGTGTAAATAATGTCCTTTAAATTATGGTTTCCGGATGTATGGAGACGGTTCTGGTTATTCTGGATAAACCGGATGGAGATATCCGGGTGGGACATGGCGATTTTCTCCACCAATGCCGCCACATGGCTTCCTTCCGTCTGGGCAGTCTTTAAAAACTTCTGTCTGGCCGGTGTGTTATAGAACAGATTGCGCACCAGAAAGGTGGTTCCATCCGGCGCCCCCACCTCCTCATAGCTTCGCTCCACGCCGCCTTCGATCTGATACCGGGTACCGGAAAGCTGTTCCGATGTCTTGGTGATCAGCTCTACCTGAGCCACAGAGGCGATACTGGAAAGGGCCTCACCACGGAACCCCAGGGAAGATACCGTAAATAGATCTTCCACGGATTTGATCTTACTGGTGGAATGGCGCAGAAATGCCAACGGAACCTCTTCCTTCGGGATTCCGCAGCCATTGTCCGTCACACGGATGTAGGAAATGCCTCCGTCCCGGATCTCCACAGTCACTGCAGTCGCCTGGGCATCAATGGCATTTTCCAGAAGTTCCTTTACCACCGAAGAGGGACGCTCGATCACCTCTCCGGCAGCGATTTTATTGATGGTACTTTGATCCAGTACAGTAATATGTGGCATAATGCCTCCTTACCAGCGGTTCTTCAGCTTGCTCTGCAGTCTGCTTAAGATATTCAGAGCCTCCATCGGCGTGATCTCATTGATGGAGATCTCTTCTAATTCGTGGATAATATCGTCATTTTTCACTGTATCAAACAAGGTCATCTGATTAAGATCCACCTCATCCGGTCTGGTGACCGTCTTATGCTGGGATACGTTAGCGCTGGCCTCCGCGATCTCCCTGGCTTTCATGGTAATATCCGCACTGCTGAGTTCTTCTACCAGTTCTTTTGCTCTTGTGATCACCTGATCCGGCACTCCGGCAAGCTTGGCTACCTGGATTCCGTAGCTCTTGTCCGCGCCGCCCTTAATGATCTTACGCAGGAACACGATATCATCCCCCTGTTCCTTTACGGCGATACAGTAGTTGGTGACACCGCTCATGGTGTCCTCCAGCTCTGTCAGCTCATGGTAATGGGTGGCAAATAAGGTCTTAGCGCCTAAGACTCTGGTGTTGCTGATATACTCCACCACCGCCCAGGCGATGCTTAAGCCGTCAAAGGTGCTGGTGCCCCGCCCGATCTCATCTAAGATCACAAGACTGTTTCTTGTGGCGTTTCTTAAGATGTTGGCAACCTCCGTCATCTCCACCATGAACGTACTCTGTCCGGAAGCCAGATCATCGGACGCGCCCACACGGGTAAAAATCCGGTCGCAGACACCGATATCTGCCTCATCCGCAGGGACAAAGCTTCCAATCTGTGCCATCAGCACGATCAGGGCTGTCTGGCGCATATAGGTGGATTTACCTGCCATATTAGGTCCTGTGATGATGGAGATCCGGTTCTTATTGTTGTCCAATACCGTATCGTTGGCAACAAACAGATCATCCTTCAGCATCAGCTCCACTACCGGATGACGGCCATTTTTGATGTGGATGGTGCCTTTTTCATTGATCTTGGGTTTCACATAATTATTTCTGGTCGCTACCAGAGATAAAGAACTGAACACATCCAGCCCTGCAATGGCCTTGGCAGTCGTCTGGATCCGGTTTACTTCTCCTGCAATCTGATCCCGCACATCGCAGAACAGATCGTATTCCAGGGAAAACAGCTTGTCCTCCGCTCCCAGAATGATATCTTCCAGATTTTTTAACTCATCGGTAGTGTACCGCTCTGCGTTGGCAAGCGTCTGTTTCCGGATAAAATAGTCAGGAACCAGATCTTTGAAGGAATTGGTCACCTCGAAATAATATCCGAATACTTTATTATATTTGATCTTCAGGTTTTTAATGCCTGTTTTATCCCGTTCTCTGGCCTCTAACTCCGCCAGCCAGGTCTTTCCTTCGGTTTTGGCATGGCGCAGCTTGTCAGCTTCCTCATTATAACCTTCCTTGATCATGCCGCCTTCTCTGGTGACAATAGGCGGTTCTTCCACAATAGCCCGCTCGATCAAGTCATACAGATCCTGCAATGGGTCCATATCCTCATGGATCTCCTTTAAGACTGCACTATGAAACTCCTTTAAGATATCCCGGATAAACGGCAGCATTTTCAAGGAGTTGCGGAAAGCGATCAGATCCCTCGGATTGGCGGATTTGTAAGTGATCCGGCCGATGAGACGCTCCAGATCGTACACCGGGCCTAAATATTCCCGGATCTCTTCTCTGGAAATGTAACTCATATTCAGTTCTTCGATGGCATTCTGGCGCTCGATGATCTGCTCTTTCCTGATCAGAGGCTGCTCGATCATGGTACGCATCAATCTGGCGCCCATGGCTGTCTTGGTCTTATCCAACACCCATAACAGCGAACCACGGCGCTGCTTCTCTCTTAAGGTCTCCACCAGCTCCAGGTTACGTCTGGTAGAAGTATCAATGATCATAAACTGCCCTGTGGTATAAGGGGTAATGGTCACGATGTGGGCCAGGGAATTTTTCTGGGTTTCATAGAGATACTCCATGACCGCACCTGCTGCGATCACACCAGCGTCATAATCTGCCAGTCCCAGTCCGTCCAAAGTACTCACGTGAAAATGCTCTTTTAACACTTTTCTGCAGCTGTCATCGGAAAAATAGTGGCTGTCCAGAGAAGAAACCGCCACATGATAGCGGTTTTTCAGATCATCCAGATCAATGCTGGACATGTAAAACGCCTCATTGCAGATGATCTCTGACGGAGCGAATTTGTGGATCTCATCCAGAAGATTTCTCTCCCCCTCCACCTCTGTCACCAGATAATCTCCAGTAGTCATATCACAGGTGGAAATACCGTAGGTATCGCCAATATAAACAATGCCCATCAGGTAGTTGTTTTTCGTCTCGTCCAGTGCCTGACTGCTGGTAATGGTTCCCGGTGTGACCACACGGATCACCTCCCGTTTTACCAGTCCCTTTGCTAATTTGGGGTCCTCCATCTGCTCTGCGATGGCAACCTTGTAGCCCTTCTGCACTAATTTATATAAATAGGAATCCACAGCATGATAAGGGACTCCGCACATGGGAGCCCTCTCTTCCAGACCGCATTCCTTTCCGGTCAGCGTAATTTCCAGTTCTTTGGACGCAGTCAGGGCGTCCTCAAAAAACATCTCGTAAAAATCTCCAAGTCTGTAAAACAAAATGCAGTCCGGATACTGCTTCTTGGTTTCCACATATTGGGTCATCATTGGTGATAATCCCGCCACTTTGTTAACCTCTTTTCTCTAAATTTAAGCCTGCTTCCCCATATAATAGAAGCCTTTTGACTCCTCTAAGTAAACATCCACGATCTTACCGATCAGATCTGCATTTCCCGGGAAATGAACCACCGTATTGTTGCTCATGCGTCCGGTCACATATCCCTCTACATGGTCATCCAGCTCTTCTACCAGAACTTTCTGTACGGTATGGACGTCTCTTCCGCATACTTCAGAGGAGATCTTCTGCACTTCCGCTAACAACCGGTCAAAGCGGGCTTTCACCACGTCCTCCGGCACCTGATTTTCCATCTTCGCCGCAGGGGTTCCGGTACGTTTGGAGTAGATAAAGGTAAATGCGCTGTCATAGCGTACTCTTCTCACTACATCCATGGTCTCCTCGAAGTCTTCCTCGGTCTCTCCCGGGAAGCCTACGATGATATCCGTCGTCAGGGCAATGTCCGGCACCGCCTTCCGGATCTTCTCCACCAGCTCCAGGTACTGCTCCTTGGTATAATGGCGGTTCATCACCTTTAAGATCTGGCTGCTTCCAGACTGCAGCGGCAAATGCAGGTGACGGCATACCTTATCACAGTCTCTCATGGCCTCGATCAGGTCATCGGACAGATCCTTTGGATGAGAAGTCATGAAACGGATCCGTTCCAGTCCCGGAATCTCATTGACCTGTCTTAGCAGCTCTGCAAATGTCACCGGCTGCTCCAGATTTTTTCCATAGGAGTTCACATTCTGGCCTAACAGCATGACTTCCACCACACCGTCAGCCACCAACCGCCTGATCTCGGCGATGATGTCCTCCGGTTTTCTGCTGCGCTCACGGCCTCTCACATAAGGAACGATGCAGTAGCTGCAGAAATTGTTGCAGCCAAACATGATGTTGACGCCGGATTTGAAGCTGTATTTCCGCTCTGTCGGCAGATCTTCCACGATACGGTCCGTATCTTTCCAGATATCCACCACCATTTTTTTCTCTTCAAACCGCATACACAGTAACTCTGCCAGCTTAAAGATGTTATGGGTACCGAAAATAATATCCACGAAACGGTAGCTCTTTTTGATCTTCTCCACCACTTCCGGTTCCTGCATCATGCAGCCGCACAGGGCGATCATCATATGTGGATTTTTCTTCTTCATGGTATTCAAATAGCCCAGACGGCCATATACCCTCAGGTTTGCATTTTCACGAACCGTACAGGTGTTGTAAAGCACAAAATCCGCGTGTTCGTCTGTAGTCTCCTGGTATCCGATCTTCTCTAAAATGCCCAGAAGCTTCTCAGAATCCCTGGCATTCATCTGACAGCCAAAGGTGTTGATGCAGCAGGTCAGCGGACGTCCCAGTTCCCTGCTCAGCTGTGCCACCTGTTTCTTGGCCATCTCCATAAAATATTCCTGTCTTGCCGGCTCCTCTAACGGTGCCTGTACGGTTAAATTGCTCATGTTTTATCCTTTTCTATCTTTATTTGTAACGATCCGGCATCAACCGGATCAACTTTTCTATTTCTTTAACACTGGAAACGGAATGATCTCCTCCGGCTGTTCCCCATGCCCGCCGATCATTTTCTCCATCCAGATCATGTGATACCATCTGCCGAACTTATATCCGCAGTTGTGGAACTTCCCCACCATCCGGTATCCCAGATGCTTATGGAAGGATTCGCTGTTGGAAGTCAGGTACTCATCATCCTGCTCTGGAACTGCGATACAGGCATTCAGATTCAAAATGCCCTGTTCTTTTGCGATCTGCTCCAAAGCGCCATAAAGTCTGCCGCCGATGCCCATTTTCTTCTTGTCCGTATTGACATATATAGAGGTCTCTGCACACCATTGATATGCGGCTCTTGGGTGAAAGGCGCTTAAATAGGCGTATCCCACAATCTCTCCAGCTGCCTCTGCCACCAGATACGGATATTTCTCCAGTGTATGGCAAATCCGCTGACGAAATTCCTCCAATGTCGGTACTTCATATTCGAAGGTAATGGCCGTTCTCTCCACATACGGTCTGTAAATGTCCAAAAGCGCTGCCGCGTCCTTTTCTGTGGCAGTGCGGATCGTCAGTTCTTCCATATTGCTGTCCCTTCTATTGGCGCACCTGTCCATTCCCATAAATGATGTATTTGGTTGTCGTCAGTTCTTTTAATCCCATAGGGCCTCTGGCGTGAAGCTTCTGGGTGCTGATACCGATCTCCGCGCCAAAACCAAACTCAAAGCCATCGGTAAAACGGGTCGAAGCGTTCACATACACTGCCGCTGCATCGATTTCATTTAAGAACCTCTGGGCATTGGCATAATCGGAGGTAATGATCGCCTCGGAATGCTTCGTATTATAGCGGTTGATATGGGCAATGGCCTCGTCGATAGAATCCACCAGCTTCAGGGAAAGGATATAATCCAGATATTCTCTTCCCCAATCCTCTTCTGTAGCCGGGACAAAACCATCCACCAGGGCGCAGGCTTCTTTATCCGCCCGGATCTCCACCTGCTTCTCATCCAGTCTGGCCTTTAATAACGGCAGAAATTCTTCTGCAACTGCCCGGTGGACCACCAGGGACTCACAGGCATTACAAACACCGATCCGCTGGGTCTTGGCATTGAAAATGATATTCAGCGCCATGTCCAGATCCGCAGATTCATCCACGAAAATATGGCAGTTGCCGGTTCCTGTCTCAATCACCGGAACGGTACTGTTCTCCACCACGGAACGGATCAGTCCGGCGCTGCCTCTTGGGATCAGCACATCCAGATAGTCATTCAGCCGCATAAACTGTCTGGTCACTTCCCGGTCAGTACTTTCAATCAACTGCACCGCATCCTCTGGAAGTCCGGCGCTTTTCAGCCCCTCCCGAATCTGTACTACAATGGCCTTGTTGGATTCCAGGGCATCGCTTCCACCTTTTAAGATCACGGCATTACCGGATTTAAAACACAGGCCAAAGGCATCGGCCGTTACATTGGGCCGCGCCTCGTAGATCATGCCGATCACACCTAACGGCACCCGTTTCTGTCCGATCAGCAGTCCGTTGGGTCTTGGCTTCATGGAGATCACCTCACCAACCGGGTCATCTAAGGAGGCCACCTGTAAGAGCCCCTCTGCCATAGCCTGGATCCTGGCGTCATTTAAAGAAAGACGATCTACTAGTCCTGGATTCATGCCCTTTGCAAGCGCCGCCTGCACATCCTTTTGATTGGCCTCCAGAATCTTATCTTTTCCATCCAGCAAAGCCTGGGCAACTGCTTTCAAGCCTTCATTTTTCGGTGTAGATCCCAGATTGTTTAACACTCTGGATACTTCTTTTGCCCGGCTGCCAATCTCTTCCAGCTTCATAGGAACTCCCCCTTTTTTGATGAACTTATTCGGTAACTATTCAGTACCTTCATAGTTACGAGCAAAAATCCATTCCAAATCAGCTTCGCTGATGGGATTTTTGCTTTCTAGCCTATGTGTTCTTACGGTCAGCGCAGCATGTGCGCAGACCTACTGAACAGTTACCTTATTCGCTCTTTACACCACCATATTTCTTGCCCAGATCTGTAATGGTTCCGTCTTTTTCCTTGATAGAAATGTTATTTAAGTTGGAACGCATACTGGTGCGGATCGCTTCAATATACTTCTTCCGAAGTTCTGCCTGCTCCGCTTTCTCTTCTTCTGTCAGTCCCGTTGCCTGGGATTTATGATAAAGGGTATTGATCCGATCGATCATCTCCTGTGTTACCATTGTTACACCTGCCACTCAAAATGTGTGTAAATATACTCACATCGAGATAATGTAAACTCTCACAAGTTTTACTTACTGTTTCATCGTGTATGCTTTGGATTGACCAAAATCATATCTACTCACAAGTTCTTGTACACTCCACAGTCGTTAATTCCCGTGTAAGCCCACGGTACATACCTACGTTTGCGTTTATCTCAGTCGAGAAGACTCCCACCTCTTTAGGTGATGAGTAATAGCAAATTTGTCTCAGTGGGAGGTGGGTCTCCGACTGAGATAAACGCTCCGCGAGGATGCGCAGTGATTCTGATAGGAATATGTCAGCTTCGCTGACCAGAATCACGCGCCAAGTCTAACGGACGTTCGACTTGATTTACGCAACTTCGTAAGTCGTAGCATC